>Ga0209631_10000033_pt1 | contig 155047 bp, 144 predicted proteins | sample COG_08_FD_184752 | JGI IMG/M metagenome (GOLD analysis project Ga0209631, IMG submission 184752) | Pelagic Microbial community sample from North Sea - COGITO 998_met_08 (SPAdes) (version 2) | ecosystem: Environmental > Aquatic > Marine > Neritic zone/Coastal water | place: Helgoland, sampling...
CTTACCAATTTACGTCTAACTTCTTGATGACACCGCTCTTGATAAGAACAATAATTTTGAAGCTTCGAAAGAGCTTCCTCTAAAGTGTAGGTTTTATAAGGAATCATATATGCAATTTAGTAACATTTTATTTAGGCTTGTTTTTTTAACTTCAAAATCTCTTGAAATTTATTATCAAATAAGGATTCTCTCAAACATTCTCGCTAAATAATCTTAGCAAAACCGCTTACTTAATAACTGTAAAACTTAACAATGGGCAAACCAACACCAAAAAAGCCATAAAAAGAAAATAGCATTCACCCTGAAGAAGCTGTCTGAGCTGTTATAGACTATATTTTACTGATACAATAAAATTTGTTCCTGCCGAGGTGATTCCTGACGAGTAAGTTCGATAGCGTTGATTTGTGATATTCTCTAATGTTGCAACCAAAGATAATTCTTTACTCAATTGATACTGTGATCTAAAATTTAGTGTGTACCATGAAGGAGAATAAGGATCTCCGTTCTTGTCTTTAGCGTATAAATAAGCCTTATCTCTCTCTGAAAGCGCTAATTGATTATTAGACAACGCTCCGTTATAATTTATAAAGACATCACATTTAAACTTTTCATTTTCCCACAAGAGATGCGTTGTTCCAAAGTTTGGTGCTACATGTCTCACTGGGACCTCAATACCATTGGCATCTTGTTCTGTCCCATTAACAATACTGTATTGTGATTTAAACGTCAGACTTTTAGAAAACTGTATTGACAACCCTGCTTCAAAACCATAAATCCAGGCCTCTGATGCATTTTGAATAGCTTGAACATTACTTATTTCACCATCATACAAAATTTCTGACACCCCACCAATGGTGAAATCTCTTCTTACCAGCGCGTTATCTAAAAACGTATAATAGCTAGCGACATCAAGCGATACACTCTGACCTAAATTTAAAGATAATCCCAATTCTGCTCCATAGGCGTATTCTGGCTTTAAACTTGCATTTGGAACAACCACCGAACCAGGCTCAGAATCAAAAATTTTACCAACATCGTCAATATTAGGTGCTCTAAATGCTGATGATAAATTAAATTTCCAATGAGTAATTTTATTAGGCAACCAGCTAACACCTAAAGTACCTGTAAAAGCTCCTGTGCTGACATCAGCATTGGTAAATGGCAGGTTATAAAACACATTATTATCAGTCAAATCTGCCTTAATTTGAATATGATTGTAACGTATTCCCGATTGAAATGTAAATTCTTTATTTGGTTTGTATTTATAACTTAAGTAAGCAGCCGCTGAAGACCATGTTGACCCATCTGGATAGCGCGATGCAATGCGATTGGACTCACTTGAGACAATATTAGTTTCTAATCCTTTTGAATGTACTTTATTGTATAAATACTCAAGCCCATAAAAAAGCTTGGATTTGTCAGTGATTGATTTTTCAAAATCAACATTTAATGTCATCATATCGACAAGTTCCTCTCGCTTTCTTCTCAATAGAGAGTTAAAATTTCTATCAATGCGACTTTCTTGAAAACTTTGATAGGCAGCACCAACTTTTATTTTATCGTGTAAGGTTGAGTTACTGCTTAGTTTCGTAAACTGTAAGTTTGCCAAAAACCACTTCTGAGGACCGTAATTCCACTCTGCAGACTTTAAATTATTAGTATCATAGAGAATTAATCTGTCATATCTTGGGTAGTCAGAAGTTTCTGAATAATGCAAGCCAAAATCAAAACTTACGTTATCCTTTGCTTGATAATGAATTTTTTCAAGAATATTAATCTGATTATATCCCGTAAACTTTTGAACTCTCGCATCAGAATTTTCTCTTATCACGTCAATCCCGCTACTCGTATCAACATACTCGCGTCTCAAATAATCATCTGGACCATATTTTCCCATTTTTAAATCATCAAAATTTGTATAACTAATACTTGTAAAGGATGCCCATTTTTTCCATCCTAAATTTAAATCAAAATGACCTGATTTCTCACGACTTGCCGAAGCATACCTCATTGTGCTATTAATTTTTAACTCCAATGAATCACTAAAAGAACGTAAGGGCTTTTTTGTGTAAAAATTCATGACACCACCAATAGCATCACTTCCGTATATAACTGACCCAGCACCCAAAATAATCTCCGTATTTTGAATTGAAAAAGGATCAATAGCAATCACATTTTGCACATTCCCTCCTCTAAAAATAGCATTGTTCATACGAACACCATCAATGGACAGCAGCAATCGATTGGTTGAAAACCCTCTAATCATTGGACTCCCCCCTCCTAATTGACTTTTTTGAACAAATACCTGACCACTTGATTCTAAAAGGTCTGCACTTGTTTGAGGATTCATTAACACAATGTCATCCTCTTTAATGCTAATAATTTTTTGAGGAACTTCTCTTTTACTCTGCTCAAATTTCGAAGCAGAAATCACTATTTCATCTAAATATTGTGGTTGACGTTGAAGGTATAAAACATTTTTAATATCGTTTTTAATGACACTTATTTTAAAGTAGAATACATGCTGAAAAATAACCTTATCAAATTCTTTAAAGTTATTTAATGATAATTTTCCCTCTAAATCTGTCATTAAACTAACCGTTCCAGAGCTGTTAGAAGCAATCGCTCCAACAACTGGCTCTTGTGTTTCCTTATCTAAGACCACCAGGTTTTGAGCCAAAATATTTGACGTAAAACAAAAGATAAAAACGGACAGAACAAATTTCATTATTTAGCTAAAAACTTGATTTAAAACAAGCATTGATTTTGGTTGATAAAATCCAGGCAAATGTAGTTTAAAATAGAGTATTATCATATTTAAAAATTCTTGTTTGTGCCTTGGTTTGAGCATGACTGATTTATTGACATCAAATTTTATACCTAACAAGATTTTAAAATCAATTAAATTTTCACCATCAACACAATACTTACCAATTTTTTGGTTATAAAATTTCCCATCCTCAAGATTAAAATAAGATGATTTAATTTGACTAATATCAGGGTAGAAACCAAGATACTTCGTGAGTTCAATTAAAAATATGTAATGATAATTTGTATCTAATTTATGTTCATTAAACCATATGAATGCAGCCTCTAAAAAATTAAACAATGGTGCGTTTTCCTCTTCCTCTCTCAAAACAATACTTAAGACCTCAGCTAAAAACATAGCCATAGTGCTTTTTATGATATTTGTATGAATGGACTCAAACTTATTATGAATTTTGACATCTTTTAAAAAATGAAGCGAGCGATTTTGCTTATGTTCAGCTTCAATATGAACCATTGTTAAAGGTTGAAAATAAGCTGGTTTAAACTTTCCTTTTCGGCTTTTAAGAGCATTCTTTATAAGGTAACTTTTTATTCCAAATTTTGCCGTATAACACTTTACAATTAAATCGCTCTCCTTATAGCGCAATTTTGACACCACTAGAGCTTTCGTAGATACCTGCATTAGCGAATAACCATTAATTTTAAAACTTTTGTTTCAAATGTATCTAGGTCTGATAACATGATTAGATATACTCCAGAAGCTACTTGATTGTTTCCAAGATTTTTTCCATTCCAATAAGCAGTTCCCCCATCAATTTCTAAATTATACCCTCTGTATCTCAAATTAGTTCTTGATTCGGCTTCAGCAACTAAATTTCCTTCAATATCAGTAATTTTAATATTTACATTATCACTAATATCCTTAATTTTTATTTTATCATTCAAGGTGTCAAATTGGGGCCTAACTGGATTTGGATAAACAAATGCGGCCGCCAATTCATCCTGAGTCTCTGACCCTCCGGCGTTGAAAGAAACCAATCCTCTGTCAGATCCAAAATAAATCACTCCACTATTTCCATCAAGAGCGATTTCGTTGATATTATTTGATGGCAAAGGCGAATTGTTTTTTGTGAAATGAAATATAGTTTCTTGTCCATTTGACGAAAAATAAAAAACTCCAGCACCAATGGTAGCAACCCATTTGTTATTTGATCCGTCTACTAAAATATCAGAGATAAATTGTTGTTCTAAAAGTTCTTTAGGGATTCCATCTTCCAAAATAATAATAGCACTTGTGCTCACTGTTTCCTCTTCAAAGAAATTTGAAGTGTTGTACAAAACACGCAATCCTTTAAGTGTTCCAATCCATAATTGATTTTGCTTGTCTATCGCTAATGACCTGATATAAGTTGAAGGTAAGTTACTAGATTCTTGTTCAAAAATATTTTTTAAAGAAGCGCTTCCTCCATTCTCGTTAAATCCTATGAGTCCTAGATTATAACCACCTATCCATTTTGTATTATTAGCATCAATAACCACATCACTATAGCCAAATTCTGTAGTTAAAGGGTTTGGTAATAACTCGGAAAAACTATATTTCACCCATTGTCCAGACGCAGGGTCATAAGATTTTAGTGGCCGCTCAACTCGTCCTGTTAGGGTCCATAATTTGCCTTCTCGATCAAAATTAGAACCCGTTAGACGAATACTATTGACATTTGGTGCCCCAGGCACTATCAAAGACTCTAAGCCACTATTTGATTGATTGAATAAATTTATGATTTCATTATTATCAATCTCTAAAAGGCCATCTCCAAAAGAACTAATAAACACTTGCTCAGGAGAAAATGGATTAATGGATATCTTATTTAAACTTCGTGTGTTATATTGTAAACTATCATATGGAATATTAAACCATTCATCTTTAAGATGACTAACTCCATATCTTTTATTTTCAGGAAAATACGTTAATGAATAACTGCCGTATGTGCACCAAACATTACCATAGCCTGCCGACACTGAAAATATATTATTTCTTAATGGTCCATCTGGATGAATCTCAGTAAATACATTTTGGCCATTAGAAGCAGACGTCTTTAATAATCCAAAATCTGTAGTCCCAAGATAAATTCCCTCCATGGTAGTAATAGCAGTTGTAAGAAGGGTATGATACTCTTCATTTAAGCTTAAGGTGTTTTCAGAATTAAAATTCTCGTCATAAATAAAAACACTGTCTGAAAGTACGATAACTAAATTATCATTCGAAATTTTGACATCCACAGGCAATGAAGGATAGGAAAACAACTCTGTAATTGAAGTTTCTAATACTTCATAAATTATATTATTATTTCGAACGGTGAATACTTTCCCTTGTAATTCGGTTATATAATTATAAGTGCCATCAACTAATTGATTCCATTCTTGATAATTAATTAGGTTTCCACTTTCGAGTAACCCCTTCTTAATACCATTAGAGTCGCCACAGGCAGCATAAATATAATCACCAGATATAGCGGTTTCATTTACAATTATTTGAGAACCTGCACTGCCAATAAAATAAGTATCCCCAAATTCCAGACGCTCTAAATTATAAACTGAAATACCATAATCGGTAGCTATATAAATAACATTATTATTCTCATTAAAATGATTGATTGACTTACTATTTGGTGGTATTGTTACTTTTTGAAGAATATCTACCACTGAAATTACACTCTGATCTGTCTCATTAAAAATTTCGATTAAACCGTTATCATATCCTATCACTAGTAATCCATACGCCTCGCTAAAATGTATGGTTGATATCAATTCGCCCGATAAACCGTCAACAGTAGTAATTGTTTCCAATTCATTTGTTTGAAAATCATAGATAAAAACAGCATTCTCTGAGGCTGCAAAAACCCTATCATTCCCTTGTACAATATCTTTGATATTGAGATACGAAAAATGTCCTTCCCAAAGTGTCGAGTAATCTTGAGCATGTATGGTTAAGACAAAAAAACTGCATAAAATAAAAAGATATGTATTTCTCATTTTCTAATTTCGTTCAAATATATTTATTAGTAACGATTTACAAAATAAAATAATATATGACCCTACAAAAAAAGCTCTCATATAAATGAAAGCTTTTTGTTGTTTTTTCAACTATTTATTAGACAATTCCTTGAGCTAACATCGCGTCTGCAACTTTTACAAATCCTGCAATATTTGCACCCTTTATATAATCAACTGAGCCATCTTCATTTTGACCATAGGCAACACAAGAAGCGTGTATCTCTTTCATGATTTGTTTTAATTTTTGATCAACTTCTTCCCTTGTCCAACTCAAACGCAAAGAATTTTGACTCATCTCTAGTCCTGATGTTGCCACACCTCCCGCGTTTGATGCTTTACCTGGTGCGAATAGTATTTTAGCTTTTTGAAATTCGTGAATTGCTTCAGGAGTTGATGGCATATTAGCCCCTTCAGCCACACAAATACATCCATTGTTAACTAGCATTGTGGCTTCATCCCCATTTAACTCATTTTGAGTTGCACAAGGTAAGGCAACGTGGCACTTCACAGACCATGGCCGCTCACCAGGGAAAAACTTAGCTCTTGGATACTGCTCAACGTATTTACTAATTCTACCTCTATTTATATTTTTTAAATCCATAACAAAGGCTAACTTTTCAGAATCAATGCCATCCTCATCCAAAATATATCCAGATGAATCCGATAGTGTGACTACTTTTGCTCCAAGCTGGGTCGCTTTTTCTGTGGCATACTGAGCAACATTTCCTGAACCAGATACGACCACTGTTTTACCTTTGATAGAGTCTCCTTTTGTATTCAACATGTTTTCTGCAAAATATACATCTCCATATCCTGTTGCTTCTGGTCTGATTAAAGATCCCCCCCAAGATGCTCCTTTTCCGGTCAAAACACCAGTGAAAGAATTTTTTAGTTTTTTATACATTCCAAACATAAACCCTATCTCTCGACCACCAACGCCAATGTCTCCTGCAGGAACATCCGTATTATGACCAATATGCCTGAATAACTCACTCATAAAAGCATGACAAAAACGCATAATTTCATTATCTGACTTTCCTTTAGGATCGAAATCTGATCCCCCTTTACCACCACCCATCGGCAATGTTGTTAGAGAATTTTTAAATACTTGTTCGAAAGCCAGAAATTTCAAAATACTCGCGTTAACGGTAGGATGAAAACGCAATCCTCCTTTGTATGGGCCAATGGCAGAATTCATTTGTACTCTGTAGCCTCTATTAACTTGTATTTCTCCATTATCATCAACCCACGAAACACGAAATGAAATTAATCTTTCTGGCTCAACCATTCTTAATAGAATGTTTTTTCCGTGATATATTTCATTTTTGACGATGTACGGTATGACCGTTTCTGCTACTTCTTGAACAGCTTGTAAAAATTCAGGTTCATGACCATTACGTTCCTTTACTAAGTCTAAGAATTTGGAAATTTTTTCTTCCATACTGAAAATTATTATAAATTTATTTTAACATGATTTATAGAGGACAAATATACATTATCTTTAAAAAAAAGAGACATTTTTTTAAAAATTCGCAATTAAAATAGATGATTTTTTATTCTATATTTGAAATGTTGGTAAATACAAATTTTTACCATTATAATAAGTTTATAGATCGTCTAGTAAATAAGCAACTATCAGTGTCATCGAAAATGCTTCACAAAAAAATAATACATTTTTTTATATTATTCTCAGCCAATGTAATTATTGGATATGCTCAATTTGGGTTTTCCAATGAAATTGGAGTTATTACAGGTCCAATTGAGTTCAGATCCGACTTTGGTCAGCGCCAAAATGAATCAACAAATATTGGGAATGCTGGTGTTGGGTTTGGTATTATTCACTATGTAAACTTTGCTTATCGCGCAGATTGTAATTGTTACACGACCAATACTTTTTTTAATGATCATTTTAAATTGAGAAATGAAATTTCCTGGAACAAAACAGAACTTGAACATTTTGGTCGCTGGGTAAGCTCAGACGTTACAAGTGATTCAGCAGAGCGACTAAGAGGTCATCGTGGCGAAGCAAACAACTTTGACATTGGAATGCAGTTAGAGTTTTTTCCAAAAAGCATTAGAGCCTTCCAAGCATTTGATTATAAATTTGCACCGTTTTTTAGCCTTGGAGTTCACTACACATCATTTAATCCAAAAGCTAGTACAAATTATGTTAATAGTTCAGGGACCAATGATGTTGGAAATATTTTGGATCCAAATAACTTTTACCCATTGTGGGAGCCAGGGTCCATTAACAGTAACTCAGGAACAACTTGGTCTATAGTAAGTAGCATTGGGATACGTTATAAATTGGGGTTTTTGTCAGATTTAATGCTAGACTTAAGATGGCAAACTTACTTTGACGACTTTATTGATGGGCTTGACCATCAACTAGCTTCCAACAAAGCAAATGATTGGCTGCTGTGGCTCAACTTTGGATATATCTATTATATCGATTAAAAAATTATAATAGAGCTTGGTCTAAATCACTTATTAAATCATCAATATCTTCAATGCCTACGCTCAATCTAATGAGTGAATCAATTACACCCGTTTTCTCGCGCTCCTCCTTTGGAATACTTGCATGTGTCATGCTTGCTGGATGCCCTGACAACGACTCAACACCTCCAAGAGATTCTGCTAACGTAAAAATTTTAAGTTTTTCAACTATTCTAATTGATGCTTCATAACTGTTCCCTTTTGTTGTAAAAGATAACATTCCACCAAAATCTTTCATTTGAGCTTTTGCAATATCATGGTTTGGATGTGTTTTTAGTCCTGGCCAATAAACTTTCTCTATTTTTGGATGTTGTTCTAGATACGCGGCAATTGCTCTGCCATTTTCACAATGTCTTTGCATTCTAACATGCAGTGTTTTAATCCCTCTAAGCACCAAAAAACTGTCTTGTGGCCCACATACTGCACCACTTGCGTTTTGTATAAAATATAATTTATCTGCTAATTCTTTTTCCTTTACAACTAGCGCACCCATGACAACATCACTGTGACCACCTAAATACTTTGTGGCAGAATGCATAACAATGTCTGCTCCTAAATCTAATGGTTTTTGTAAATAAGGTGTAGCAAAAGTGTTGTCTGCAGCCAACAATACTTCATACTTCTTTGCAATCTTTGAAACAGCTTCCAAATCAATGATATTCAGCATTGGATTTGTTGGTGTTTCAACCCATATGAGTTTTGTATTTTTATTGATATACATTTCGATTTTACTTGCATTTTCCATACCTATAAAATGAAATTTTATTCCAAAAGCCTCATATATTTTAGTAAATAATCTGTAGGTCCCTCCGTATAAATCATTAGTTGAAATCACTTCATCACCTGGTTTCAATAATTTGATGACTGCATCAATTGCAGCAAGCCCTGATCCAAATGCTAACCCATGGTTACCATTTTCAATACTGGCAAAAGATTTTTCTAATGCATTTCTTGTGGGATTATGAGTTCTTGAATATTCGTAACCTTTATGTCCCCCTGGCGTTGATTGTGCATACGTTGAAGTTTGATAAATAGGCGGCATCACTGAGCCATACGCTTTATCGTGCTCTTGGCCTCCGTGAATTGTTTTCGTGTTGAATTTCATTAGTATCAATTATATATAACAAAGTTAGTTTATAATTCGTTGTATTCAAATGGATAGTATATCTTTATTATAGCAACATCGAATAAAGTTTATAAATGATACGATTTTTATATTTTTGCTTTGGCTTAAGTGTTTGTATATCATGTAATGAACCCCATAATATCACGTTTACTGAGATCGATGAATTATACCAAAAAAATGCCATTATTGAATTAAATATTCCAAGAGCTCATGGTAACAGTCAAGCTTCCAATTCAATTAATAATATTGTCAATACACATGTAATCGAGCAACTTCTTTTTTTTGAAGAAAAGCCCTCAACTTATACACTAGATGCCGCCATCGTATCATTTGATCAAGAATACAAATATTTTAAAGATCAATTTAGCGAATCAAAGATCGTTTGGGAGGCGAGTTTTAGTGGCGAGGTAACTTATCAATCAGCTGAAGTAATTTCGATCGCCATTACTAATTATATTAATTCTGGAGGGGCACATGGTAATTCAAATGTAACCTTCTTTAATTTTGATTCTCATGGAAATTTACTTCACTTTAAAGATTTATTTTATGACAAAGAGGCCCTGATAGATATTGTGAAAACACATTTTTACAATGAAACAAAAAATCGAAATATCGAATATTTCTTTAATGAAGATTTCGATTTACCAAATAACATTGGCTTCAATGATGAAGGTATTATGTTTTTTTATAATGTCTATGACATAGCATCATACGCCGACGGAATTACTGAATTTACTGTACCATATCACACTTTGGAAGCGCTTTTAAAAACTCGCTAACCTATGGTTTTATATTTTCTTACAACGGCTTCAACTGTGAGTCCTTGTACAATGATAGAAAATAACACGATGATGTAAGTTATCACCAAAAACAATTCTCGCTCCATGGCGTCTGTTAGACTTAATGCTAACGCAATAGAAATACCGCCTCGTAATCCTCCCCAAGTCATAATTAAATTTGTTTTTGGAACAAATTGCAAGCGCTTTGCAAAAAACTTGATAGGCATCCACAAGGATAAATAACGACATATTAAAACTACTGGAATAGCAATTAAACCGGCAATAATATAACCTATTTTAAACGTTAATATGAGCATTTCCATCCCAATTAAAACAAATAATATGGTATTTAAAAACACGTCAATAAGCTCCCAAAATTTATCAACATAAGTTTCTGTTATTTTTGACATCGCGTTACTGCGAACTGTTTCGTTTCCGACAATCAAACCCGATGTTACCATGGCTAATGGTGCAGATAAATGAAATTGTTGTGCTAAAAGCGTGCCTCCCATAACAGCGGCTAAAGTAATTATAACCTCAACCTCATAGTCATCAATAGATTTCATTAGTTTGTACGTTATCCAACCCAAAACCAACCCGAGAGAAATACCACCGATAACCTCAACACCAAATAATTCAAGTATTTTGATTGGTTCAATAATTCCTGTTGGAGATTCTGCGATAGAAAAAATAGTTAAAAAAACAACGACGCCAACTCCATCATTAAATAATGATTCTCCAACTATTTTTGTCTCCAACTTCTTAGGAGCTCCAGCTTTTTTTAAAATTCCTAAAACCGCAATTGGATCTGTAGGTGATATTAAGGCCCCAAATAACAAGCAGTAAATTAAATCTATTTTAAAATTAATAGCTCCAAGCACATAATACATAGAGACTCCAACTAAACACGTAGACACTAAAACACCTACAGTAGCAAAGACAAAAACTGGCCAACGTTGTACTTTTAATTGTGCAAAATTAGTGTGTAACGCACCGGCAAATAGTAAAAAACTAAGCATTACATCTAATAAAACTGCTTTAAAATCTATTTGTGTAATGAGGGCTTTCTCACGTATTAAAAGCGTATCATTAAACTGCCCAATCAATACCACCATTGAAGTAAAGATGATAGTAATAATCATTAAACCAATGGTCAGTGGCATTTTTAAAAATCGCTCATTGATGTAACCAAAAAGAGCTGATAAAATAATTAAGATAGTAGCTATTGTAAAATAATCCATATTGTAAATAATTTAAATAATCTTGAGAGAGTTCTTATTTCAACAATCCAACTAACTATGTTTTAACTAAGAAAACCTCAAAAGAATTGTAAAATTAAAATAAAGATTTATTATTTATATTATATTGAATATTTTTGGCTAATATTTATAACCCCATGAAAAAGATTTATTATCTCAAGAGTTGTAATACCTGTATGAGAATCATAAAGGAGATTAATCCCTCTCCCGATTTTATAATTCAAAATTTAAAGGTAGAACCGTTAACTGTGGAGCAACTAGATGCTCTTTACAAGTTCACCAATAGCTATGAAGCTCTTTTCAATAAAAGAGCAAAACTTTACAAAGAAATGGGCTTAGGAAATAATAATCTACAAGAACAAGACTATAAATACTACCTACTACAACACTATACTTATTTAAAACGTCCCGTGATTGTTATTGATAAATCAGTTTTTATTGGAAACAGCAAGAAAGTTGTTGCGTCAGTTATAGCACATATCGCTCAATTAAATTGATGTCTTTCTCTAAATGACCCAATATTCGGCAACTGTCTACACAACTACTGATGCAATCAAACATGATGATTGGGTCTCTATAAGCGCCAATAACACCTATTTTCAAAAAGAATTTTTAGAAGCGTTTGAAGTCTCAAATCCAAATATCTTATTTCGTTACATCGTAATCTACCATAAATCTAAAGCGATTGGCATAGCCAATCTGCAAATTATAACCTTAAGTATCGATGTTATTTTAAAAAATATTAAAATCTCAGAAATCTCAAAAAAATTCTTGCGTTATTTTCTAACCAGCTACCCCTTAAAAATAATGTTTTGTGGTAACATCTTTTTAAGTGGTGAACACGGAATTTACTTGAAAAATAACATTGATAAAAAAGCAGCTTTCTTGATTATATCAAAGACAATTAAAGACCTTATTAGGTTATCTGAATACAAACCAATTCACGCAATTTTTATAAAAGACTTTTATCAGAAATCTCTACATATTACAAACCATTTATTGCATTTTAATTATATCAAAATGCCTGTAGAACCAAACATGGTTTTAAAGTTAAATCCTCATTGGAAAACATTTGAGGACTACAAAAATGATTTAAAATCAAAGTATAGGATTAAGGTAAACAAAGCAGATAAAACAAGTCGCCATTTAAGTGTTAAGTCCTTCAATGAAAGTGATTTTAAAACCTATCAAATTGAATTGCAACAGCTCTATGAAAACACCATAGCAAATGCTAATTTCAATGCCCAGGTGCTGAACTTAAACACTTACATAAAACTCCGAGAAACGTACGGAAATAATTTTATTGTACACGCCTATTTTTTAGACCATCAATTAATTGGATTTTTATCAGCCCTTGTAAATAAAAATCACTTGGATGCCTACTTTATTGGATTGAACTATGGGCTTAACAAGATTCATGCTATCTATCCAAGAATTTTGAACGATTATGTGAGACTTGGCATAGCACATAAAGTGTCTCAAATAAATTTTGGTAGAACAGCATCAGAAATTAAATCAACAATAGGAGCCAAACCTGAACACTTAGTTTGCTACACGAGACACAAGCACAACGTCATCAATAAATTACTTCAGCCATTTATGAGTAGAGTAAAAATAAAAGACTTTAGAGAACATCAGCCTTTTAAAAAATCTAATGAAGCCCCCTAATTGATTGTTGTTTTTTATTGATTATTCAAGAGTTAAACCCAAGAATTTATAACCCCACCCATTAAAGACATTGTAAGAATCCAATACCCTGCATTAATCAAAATATACTTTGCAGATTTTTGTTCAAATAATGCATTTGTTCCTAAAACCGGAAAGGCAATAAGCAGTCCAGCTAACCCTCCATGTAAAGCACCGTGCTTAAAAGTCATAAAATTACCTCCAGCGCCATGAACTTCACCTGGAACTCCTCCTAACATTACTTCAGGCCATAAAGAACACGCAATTAAAAAAGCAAAAATAACGGCAACTCCAAAAGTTTTTGCAGGATTAGACTGCTCCGCTTTTTCTGGCGTCATTCCTGTCTCTTTCATCCAAACAGTTCCAAAAACTTTAGGATTGTACCATATAAAACCTGTGACAAGAGGTATTATTGAAGCAACAATAATAGCCAACCAATTAATATCGAATTTTTCCATAATTAATTCTTTATAGTTTATTAGAAAAACAATTTAATAAAAATATTTTAAGTACTAAGATTCTATGATGTTCTTTGGAGTTCTTGCATTCGATTTTAAATCTTCTTTATCTAAAAACTTAAAGTTTTTTGCACGAGGTAAGGATTCTATTTTATTCAAAATAGCACTAGAAATCGTGCCTATTTTTCGCTTTTTCATATCAATCCATGAAAATAAAATTTCAGCATAGGCTAAATTCACCCCTTCTTTATCATAAAAATTATGTTCAAATTTCAAAAATCTTCCATCGGGGGTAAAACCTAAAACCTCCAAACTTACAGTTATCGTTTCATTAGGTCTAACCTCTTTGAAATAATAAATATGCTCATGTAGCGTGACAGGACCTAAATTACTTTGAACCATCTCCTCTAAATCAAGATTGTTATTTATTAAAAAAGACATTCTAGTATGACTCATAAAGTCCATATATTTTGAGTTCCCTAGATGTAAATTAGCATCAAGATCACTCCAGCGAATTTCAAATTGTTTTGTGTACATACTCTGTTTAATTTGTATTGAACAAAACTACATGTTTTGTTTGTTTTATATTAATTACATAATAAAGTCTTTTAATTATCTTTGTGTAACTTTAAATTTCTGGAATGATACAATCGATGACAGGTTACGGTAAATCCACTATTCAATTACCGACTAAGAAAATTTCTATTGAATTAAAATCTTTAAATAGCAAAAATCTTGATTTGAACGCCCGAATGCCCTCAATGTATCGAGAAAAAGAATTGACAATTAGGAAATTTGTTGCTTCAAACTTAACGAGAGGAAAAATTGACTTTTCTTTGTACATGGAAATGACCGGTGAAGAAACATCCGCCCAAATCAATGAAGGAGTTCTAAAAAAATACATGAATCAATTGAAAAATATAGTTCATGCTAACGATACTGAATTACTCAAAATGGCAATAAAAATGCCCGACGCTCTAAAAACAGAACGTGAAGAAATTGATGAAAAAGAATGGCAATTAATTGATAAAGAAATAAAAAACACAGTTATCAAAATTCAAAAATATAGAAAGGAAGAAGGTTCCGCTTTAGAAAAAGACTTTTTATTTAGAATTCAGAACATAGCTACGCTATTAAGTCAAGTTATGGATGTTGATCCAGATCGTATAGAAAGCGTTCGTTTGCGGTTAGAGAAAAGTGTTAATGAATTAAAAGAACGTGTAGACGAGAATAGGTTTGAACAAGAATTAATCTACTATATAGAAAAATATGATATTACAGAAGAAAAAGTGCGTCTTGAAAATCATATAGACTATTTCACAAAATCTTTGAACTCGAAAGACTCTAATGGCAAAAAACTTGGATTTATCAGTCAAGAAATTGGAAGGGAAATAAATACAATAGGCTCAAAAGCGAATTACGCACCAATGCAAAAACTAGTTGTTCAAATGAAAGACGAGTTAGAAAAAATAAAAGAACAATTATTAAATGTCCTTTAAATGGAAAAAGGAAAACTAATTGTATTCTCTGCTCCTTCTGGATCTGGAAAAACAACTATCGTCAAGCATCTCTTAAAACAAATTGATTTAAATCTAGAATTTTCTATATCCGCTACGTCAAGAGATAAGCGGGGAGATGAAATAAATGGTAAAGACTATTATTTCCTGTCAACACAAGAATTTATACAGCATATTAAAAAGGATGATTTTTTAGAATGGGAAGAAGTTTACCGGGATAACTTTTACGGTACTTTAAAGTCTGAAATTGAACGAATTTGGAGTTTGGGTAAGCATGTTATTTTTGATATTGATGTGTCTGGAGGATTGCGAATTAAACGCAAGTTTCCTGAGCAGACCTTGTCTATATTTGTGAAGCCCCCAAGTATTGATGAGCTAAAAATTCGATTAAAAAAACGTAAAACAGAAAGTGATGACAAAATAAATATGCGTGTTGCAAAGGCCTCTGCTGAACTTGCAACGGCTCCATTGTTTGACATCATTATTGAAAATGACCGTCTGAATGATGCTCTTGATGAGGCTTATGGTCTGGTAAAAAACTTTATTAAATAATCCCCCCATACGTAAATGAAAATAGGGCTTTTCTTTGGTACTTTTAATCCTGTCCATAATGGTCACTTGGCGATTGCCAATCACATGGCTGAATTTAGTGATCTTGACCAAGTTTGGTTTGTTGTAACACCACAAAGTCCTTTCAAAAAAAAGAGCACATTATTAAGTAATAATCATCGTTATCAAATGATTGATCGCGCCCTAGAACACTATCCAAAATTGCGTGTAAGTGATATTGAATTTGGCTTGAGTAAACCTAACTATACTATAAACACGCTTCTATACTTAGAGGAGAAATATCCTGACCTCATGTTTGCTCTAATAATGGGAGAGGATAATTTAAAAAGTTTTCACAAATGGAAAAATTATGAATCAATTCTGGAGCGGCATCATATATATGTATATCCAAGAATTACTGAAAAAGGTAGTGTAACACCATTTGATAAACATCCAAAAATTCACCATGTTAACGCCCCTATAATGGAATTATCTTCAACATTTATTCGAAAGGCTATTAAACAAAGAAGAAATGTACGGCCTTTACTTCCAGAAAATGTCTGGAATTATCTGGATGAAATGAATTTTTACAAATAAAACTGCTCAACACTAATTTAAGCAGTTTTATTCATTAGACATGTGTCACAAACGTTTTGAAGTCCTTTGATTTTCTTTTTTAATTGATCGTTGTATCCTCAGTTTTTCAGGCATCTGAGCGCCATAGGACGTCTCATTATCATCAGTTTCGTATTGAATATAACCAACACCCTCAAACTCATAATAGGTGCCAGATGGCGCATGATAAAGTTTTATCAGTTGATCGCTTAAAATACTTAATTCAAAGTATTCATCGCTAAAATAATCATAATTGAGAATTAACTTTTTCAAATACATATTCCCCTCTATATTTTGCACGTTATAAGTTCCTGTAAAATCCCAGAAAACATTATGAATGCTTGATATTAAGTCATCTTGTGAACTTCGAAAAACCTGACCATAATTCTCTGGCACAAATTGCAAAAAATTCTCATAATCAAATTCACTTAACGCCCCATCTTCACTTGTATATGTTTTTTCCCAAACTTGATATTCTTGTAGGAAATAGTGAATATTATCATAGAACACATAATCGTAATCAAAATTATTTCTTTGATAACCGTGTAAAAAGTAGGAAGTATCATTAAAAGGATTGTAGAGCTCTATTGTATTACCATCAATTTGATATATATCAAATGATGAAAACCCATCAAAAGTGTGATAAACATCTAAAATCATATCATAAGCATCATATTGTCCAATCATAATTCCCAAACCATTACCTTGGCTTCCAATACCAACTAAATTATTATTTGCATAAACGTTTCCATTCAAAAAAGACACAGTAAATGCTTTTTGTAGAAACAACGTTTGCCCAAAACCAATAGTTTCGTTAATATCTACATACCACAATTCGTGAGAATTTAATAATTGGTTTAATGAAATTGACTCCTCAAAAAACTCGTCATTCACAAAATCAACATGACATGAAGTAAGCATTGATAATAAAACAAATATTGACACTAACTTAATTTTTTTCATGATTGTAGTTTTTAAACATTATATCACAATCTTTTCAAATTGTGTGCCAAAAAATATAATGGACTTAATTTCAATGAGATAATAAAACTGATATTTTATGTACTTTTGAGGATAGAAAACATATCTATTTATGACCTCAAAATTAAAGTATGCTGTATTTGGTGGAGGAAGTTGGGCAACTGCTATTGTCAAAATGCTCTGTGAAAACTTAGATGAAATTGGTTGGTACATGCGAAATGAACAGGCTCTCAATCACATAAAAACACATCAACACAATCCACATTACTTAAGTTCTGTAGAGTTTAATTTAGATCAACTTAAATTAAGTAATGACATCAATGAGACTGCCCAATATGCAGATGTCTTAATCATTGTAATACCTTCAGCCTTCGTGTTTGATGAGCTAAAAAAACTCACCACTGATATCTCAAAAAAAATAGTAGTCTCAGCGGTTAAAGGAATCATACCAAAAACAGGGCTTTTAGTTGGAGAGCACTTTCATAAAATTTACAAGATCCCATTCGAAAATATTATAGTCCTCGCAGGCCCTTGCCATGCCGAGGAAGTTGCTTTAGAGCGCTTGTCATACTTAACCATTTCCTGCTCAAATTCGAAAAATGCTGAACAAATTGCTGGTTCCTTAAAAAGTGATTATATCAAAACAAAGATTAGTGATGATATTATTGGAACTGAGTATGCCGTGATGTTAAAAAATATTTATGCAATAGCTGCTGGTATTGCACATGGTCTTGGCTATGGCGATAATTTTCAAAGTGTTTTAATGAGTAACGCTATTCGTGAAATGAAGCGTTTTATTAAAAAAACACATAAAATGAAACGAAATATTACAAACTCAGCTTATTTAGGAGATCTATTAGTCACTGGCTACTCTGTGTTTTCAAGAAATCGAATGTTTGGAAATATGGTTGGTAAAGGTTATACCGTGAAATCCGCACAATTAGAAATGAATATGGTGGCCGAGGGTTATTACGCTACAAAAAGTGCTTACCTGATTAATAAAACAAGTTCTAACAAAGCAAGGTTACCAATAATTAATGCCGTTTACAAAATATTATATGAGGGTAAAAACGCAAAAAAGGTGTTCAAAAAATTAACTGACAAATTAGATTAGTTTACTTTGCCAAAAAACCTCTTTCATTCATCAAAGGGATTTTTTGAAGAGCTTCTCTGCTGATCGTATTTTTAGGAAAAGTAAACGTTTTATCAAACATGACATTCTTTTCAAAAAAACTAATCTTGAAGCTATTATTAAAAGCAAACAAGTCTTCTTGCATCATTTCAATTTTAGCATAGCTTTTAGCAGGTAATTTGTCTAATTTTTTTCGAAAAATAGACGTTACTTTGGTGTCTAATTCTCCACTTGAAACTATTAATACTAATTCCAAATCGACTACTTTATCATTTATAATGTAAACATTCCAATCTTGAGTGTGATAAACCTGATTATACTCGTTGACAATGGCTACGTACACGCTTTGCACCCCGGGAATAATAATATCTTTCTTCAAAACTAAAGGACAGACTTAAACTGATCTAAAAATCTGATATCATTTTCACTAAGCAATCTAATATCACCTATTTGATGCAATAACATCGTAATTCTGTCAATACCCATTCCAAAGGCAAACCCTGAATAAATTTTTGGATCAATACCACAATTGGTTAAAACGTTAGGGTCTACCATACCACAACCCATTATTTCTAACCAACCTGTTCCTTTAGTGATACGGTAATCAATATCAGTCTCTAAACCCCAATACACATCAACTTCAGCACTTGGCTCAGTAAAAGGAAAATACGATGGCCTTAATCTAATTTTAGACTTCCCAAACATTTCAGTAGTAAAATATTGTAGAGTTTGTTTTAAATCTGCAAAACTTACGTTTTTGTCAATGTACAAACCTTCAACTTGATGAAAAAAGCAATGAGAACGGGCAGAAATGGCCTCATTCCTGTAGACTCGCCCTGGTGAAATTGTACGAATTGGAGGCTTGTTATTTTCCATGTAACGCACTTGCACAGAACTCGTATGTGTTCTTAACAATATATCAGGATCTGTCTGTACAAAAAACGTGTCTTGCATATCCCGTGCAGGATGATGTTCCGGAAGATTTAAAGCGGTGAAGTTATGCCAATCATCTTCTATTTCTGGACCCTCACTAACATTAAAACCAATCCTTGAAAAAATATCAATAATTTGATTTTTTACAATGGATATAGGATGTCTTGATCCAATATTAATCGGCTCACCCGGTCGTGTTAAATCTCCCAGCTGACCTTGTTGTTCCTCTTGCTGACTCAATTCCTCCTTTAAAGAGTTTACCTTTTCTTGAGTAATTGTTTTTAACTGGTTTATTGCTTGTCCGAATTCCTTTTTTTGATCATTTGGAATATTTTTAAATTCTGCAAAGTACTTATTCAGAAGGCCTTTTTTACCTAAATATTGAATACGAAATATTTCAATATCATCAAGAGAGTGTGCCGAAAATACCTTTACCTCTTCTATCAACTCTTTAATCTTGTCTATCATGTTACACCCTTGAAATTTGAGGCAAATTTAATAAATTAATGGACATGTTTTCATCGTATATACGCTGTTTTAACAAAATAGTTAACGATCGCCTCTTTCATAAGAACACTTTGTTCGCCTGGCTTCAAATGAGGAAGCTCACAAAGTGTTTTATAATGTGGCCAACCGTCCTCATCAATATAATCAAACTCATAATAGCCATAAGGCATCAGGAGTTTACATATAGCAATGTGCATCAAATCTAATTTCTGATCTTTTTTATACTTTCGATCTAATTGGCCAAGCTCCTGTAAGCCAATTAAATAAATAATAGCATCCAAATCTAAGTTTGCTCCATCGGCAAACTGATGAGACAGCTTCTTTACCAATACCACCCAACGGGCCTTTAATTGTTCATCTTTTACCATACGACAACAAATTAAAGACTTAAATAATAGTAAAGCAACATTTACGTTATTTTAATCAATACCATATATTTTTTTACATCCTTCACACAAATGACACGAATTTTAATTAGTTTTAATCACTTATCAAATGGACATGGATATAAATGTAATTGATCTTGTTTTAGGGGCGTCTTTACTTTATGGCTTAATTAACGGCTTATATAAAGGATTTTTTATTGAAGTTGCTTCGCTCCTGGGCCTCATTTGTGGTGTTTACGGTGCAATTCATTTCAGTCATTTTGCAACATCCCTAATTAAACAAAAAGTAGAATGGGATGAGCAATACATCAATATTGTTGCTTTTGCTATTACCTTTATTTTTATTGTTTTTGTCATATCATTGGTGGGCAAAACTCTAACAAAATTGGCTAACTTCATCGCTCTTGGCGTATTAAATAAAATTTTTGGAGCTGTATTTGGAGTTTTAAAAATCGGATTAATTTTGAGTATTATATTAATGTTGTTCTCTAATGTAAATAAAACAATCCCTTTTGTAGATCAAAAAGATATTGATGAATCGGTTTTATATGAACACGTTCGCTGTATAGCTCCTTATCTTTACCCTGTTATCATCAATATTGATAGTAAAGAAAATAGTAAACCAAAAGAAGTCGCTTAAAAGCGACTTCTTTTCTTATAACTAAAACATAAAATTAGATGAGTTGTACACGTCCAGTACTTAAACTGTAAACACCTCCGACAATAGCAATTTCGCCTGTATTTTCCATATCCTTTAATATGTCGCTTTTATTTTTTATGCGTTCTATGGTTAATTTCACGTTGTTTTCAACAGTTTTTGCAACAAACTCATTATTAGATGAATTAGATTCACCTGCTACCTCTGATTTACTGAGTTCAACAGCTGGCATGATGTTATCCAACATGGCTGTAATATTACCTAATTGTACCCCGTCGCAAGCGGCCTTTACAGCGCCACATGACTCGTGACCTAACACAAGAACAAGTTTGCTTCCGGCTGCTTTACAAGAATATTCTAAACTCCCAAGAATATCAATATTTTCAAAGTTTCCAGCAACACGAGACACAAAAATATCACCAATAGCCTGGTCTAAAACAGTTTCTACAGGAACTCTTGAATCTATACACGATAATACAACGGCTTTGGGAAATTGTCCGCCAATCGTTTGATTAATTAACGCGTTGTTGTCAACTATCTGAGATTTGCCATCAATAAATCTTTGATTTCCATCTAATAAATCTTGTAGCACGCTCTGAGGCGTTAACGTATCTTGAACGTCTTTTGTAATAGCTAAATTTTTCATTTTTATTTTGTTGTTAAATCCGATTTTTCGGAGGTTTTTATTTTAAATTGTATCTTCTACGTTTTCTTTAACCCATTTTAAACAAGATTTAAAATCGTCAAAGATATGCTCATTTGGAATAAAATCAGGAATAATATCAATACGTTCCATCATATATCTAGGCTGCTTTAGTAAGCCAACAAATAATACCTCAACATCATTCTTTTTTAAATCCTGAAGCATGTCTTCCATAGCGTATAATCCAGATTGATCCATATATTGCATACGTCCAAGTCTTATTATCGCAGTATTAGCTGTACTCGGAATTTGTTGAGATAAGGCTTGAAAATCACTGGTGAATCCAAAAAACAAAGGTCCTTTCACATGCTTAATAAACACCTCTTCCTTCAATTCTTCTGGGAAACCCACTTCATCTGACCACGCCTCTTCCTTTAGAGTTTTTACATCAGATCTTTCCGCCGTTAAGTCTCCAATTTTTTTCATAAACATGAGAGAGGCAATGACTAAACCAATCCCAACGGCGTAAACAAGATTCCATACAGATGCTAAAACCAATACAACAAGCATAATAAGCACCTCTGAACTTAATTTTATAGGTCCTAATTTCAAGTCTTTAGGTAAGTTTGGTATGGCTCTTAAACCTTTATAATCCATAACACCAATACCAACTGTAATCAAAATTCCCGCAAGAACTGCAGCTGGAATCCTTGATGCAATAGGACCTAGAGCTAAGAGAATAAATAATAGCATAATGCCTGCTATCATTCCTGACAATCGTGTTTTCCCACCAGAATTAATGTTGACTACAGTTCTGATGGTTGCTCCTGCACCAGGGAGACCGCCAAAAATAGCTCCTATACTGTTCCCAATACCCTGACCAACTAATTCTTTATTTGGCTTGTGTTTTGTTTTAGTCATATTATCAGCGACAACACTGGTTAAAAGGGAATCAATTGCTCCCAAAAGCGCCAAGGTGAGCGCTGTAAAAATATAAGGAGTCACACTCCCTAATTTAAATTGTGTGAATATTTCAACAACAGGATATGGAAATCCTTGAGGAATCTGTTCAATGGGTCTGTAATCAAATCCAAGGGCTACGGCAATACCTGATACGACAACAAGTGCCACTAGCGTACTAGGCACCGCTGTGGTAATACGTTTAAAACCATAAATAATAAAAATAGTAGCTAGTGCCAACGCCAATTCTAACCAATTTATATTTTTTAATGCATTAGGTAAGCCTTTTATAGTCCCTAAAACACCTGACGCTTCTTTAGCAGCGAGTGTTTGAGATTCTGCATAAATTTGAGCTTCTGTTATTTTATTTGCTTTAATAACTGTTTCCTGAAGGTCTTCAAGAACCAAGATGCTTTCACCAGACTCCTCTTTTATGATACTTTTAAGAATTAATTCTTTTGCTTGTGGTTTGAATTGATTTACAAAAGCCGTGTCTTCTTTTGGATAATATCCAACAGAAGGAAAAATTTGAGTAATTAAAATAATGACACCTATCGCTGTCATAAAACCAGAAACTACAGGATATGGAATGTATCTAATGTACTGCCCAATGCCTAAAACACCAAGACCTATTTGCATTAAACCTGCCAATAAAAAAACAGTAAGAATAATAGGTAATGCCTTATTAACATCACCATCATTAACAGCAATTATCCCTGCAATTACTACCATACTCACTGCAGTCATTGGTGCCGTTGGACCCGAAATCTGAGTGTTAGTACCCCCAAAAAGGGCAGCAAAAAAGCTAATGAAAATAGCACCATATAGCCCTGCTGTGGGTCCTAATCCCGATGATACTCCAAAAGCTAAAGCCAAAGGCAATGCAACGATGCCAGCGGTAATCCCGCCAAAAGCATCTCCTTTAATATTTGAAAATAAATTCTTCATATTTTTTAATTTAATTTAAATGTTATCGATTTAAAAATTCACAAAAGTGATGATATTAATTTGGTCTCTTGATTTAGTTTCAAAAAATTGATTCATATAGCCAAGCTCTATTTTAATGTTATTGTTTAGTTTACAGCCAAGCCCCCCATAAAGCCTATTCCTATCAAATATTGAGCTTTTAGTGTTTAAAAATATTTCATTGTAAGCACTAAAATACATAGGACTTTTAGAGTCTGTCGATTGTTTAAATGGAATATTGAGACTCAAAAAATAGCGCAAACGAAGCTTAAAGTCATCCTCAATAAATCGCTGTTCAAAGCGATAACGATGGCTTAATGTAACTTTCCCAATTGCTTGTTTTGTCGTGTACTGCTGAAATACACGATGTTCATTTACTAAAACTTTATCCTCAGTGTCTTCAATATAGTTTTTAGATAAGATATAGCCATAACCTAACAAGATGTTATTATTATTTTCTGTCAAATTGTGTCCAACTCCTGTTCTTAACAACAGCTGTTCTAAATCTCCAATAGCATTATAATTACGATACTGTATTTCATTATGAATATTCCATTTCGAATTTAACTTCTTATTTCCAATGTATATTAACCAATTTCCAAGGTTACTGTCTTGTGCGTGAGCAGAAAAAGACATAGCTCCTAAAAAAAGGATACTCAGTATTTTTATTTGTCTTGTGGTAATTTTAAACATATCTAAATAACTTTACCCAGCTCTAGAAAATGAACTGAGGATAATAATGTACTAACTCTAGGCTAGTTAATTTTAATTTGATGTTAAATGCAAGGTTCGGGGGGTGGAGAAGTCAATTCTTTACTGTAAGAACGATAATTATCATTTCGTGACCTTAAAATGTCTACCAAATTGGTTTTAAATGTGGTGAAATCTTGTTTTATATTTTCTAAAATTTCAATTTCTAAGTCTTTTCCTTTTTCTTCTCCCTTTTTCTCTTCTTCTTCGCTAGAGTCTATGAGAACCGAAATATCATAAGTATTATCCACCATAGCCATGATATTAGGCAACACCGTAATCGATGTGAAAAGAATAGATAAAACAAAAGCCAAAGTAGTATTACTCATTTTTATATTTGAAAAACAAAGATACTTGTTGAAATAAATAATTTTGTTAATGAAATACTAAAAATCATTCAACAATCTAATGTCTTTTGAATTTATCCAGCCATTCTTGCCATTCGCTATTTTAATTTTAGTCCAAGAGTCATTGTACGTCTCTAAGACCTGCACTTTGGTGCCTTCATGTAGCTGAAATGCTGTTTCACTCTTTAAATTTGGATCAGATTTGACATCACTTTCTTGAGCAAAAACAATAGCTGGGTTGTTTTTTTTATTAATTGCATGTTTTTGAAACGCAAAGGATAAAAATACAATCGCTAAAATTAAGGTTATAAAACTTAGAACAAATGATGCTCGCTTTTTGGATGTTGAAAATGAAAAATAATAACTCAAAAATAAAATTACAAACAAAATAACACAACATACAGAGAGCTTTGCCCAAGAATCAACAGTAAATGTGTTGACTAAAGTCTTTAAAACCCTAGTAAATCCAATTTCCGGTAGTTCTTCAATTGCATCAATAGTCATATTTTGTGCAAAACTATAGTTGTTTAAAATATCTATGTCATCTGGTGATAACTGCAATGCTCTTTCATAAAAATAAATACTCGCTGCTATTTGGTTTAATTTATAATACGAATTGGCTAAATTAAAGTATAACTCAGGAGAATGTGTTTGTGTGTTAAGAATAGCCTCGTAACGAGCGATAGCTTCTTGATACTCTCCATTATTATAAAAATCATTGGCTTCAAGAAAGGCGTCCTTGTTTTGAGCGTTAATCAACACAGAAAATAAGAGCACCACAATGACTAAGATTTGCTTCATTTAATTTGTCTATCGATTAATGAAATTACATTAGAAGCCTTGTTATAGTCTTGCTCCATTTCAACATTTGAAAATGGTGCATATCTTGCCATTTCACAATTTGTCAATAATTCAATAAATTGTGAAATAGCAGCGTCTTTAGCTGATTTAGTTTGTAATAATTCTTGAATTTTTTCTTTAGAAAAATCGCTCGTTTCAATATTTAGCTTAGACTTTAAGTAGTTGTGTAGCGCCCGCTCAAGTGCGTTGTAAAAAGACTCTTTACTTCCTAATGTTTTTTTGGCTTCTCTTAAATACTTTCTTGCCAATTTATTTCCTGTTCTTATTCTATTTCCAACAGTATCGCCGCGTCTCATCTCTTGTTTACGCCTTAAAATAACAGCTACCGGGATGGCTAAAAAAGGGACTAATAACAACATCCAAAAACTCAAGGAGTTGAAAAACATTGTACGCTTTGTATTAAGAAAATTCGTTTTTGTTTTAAAAGACGCAAATTGACTACCCGTTGAAAGAATATTTTGTTTTGTGCTTGAAACCGCTTGTGAATTATTGTTCACTGGACCCTCTGTGACATCAACAACTAGTTCACCTGATGATAGTGTTTTGTAACGTTTTTCTTTTAAACTAAAATATGAAAATGTAATGCTAGGAATTGGATATTTTCCTTGATAAGACGGAACAATCGTGTAAGCGTCAGAAGATTGACCGCTCATGCCCCGTAACGACACTGAAATTTTTTCATTGTGCTCTGGCTCGTAGACCTCCAAAGCGCTTGGAAGCGTTAACACTGGTAATTTAAAAAGTTTCAAATTCCCATTACCACTAACTTGTACTTTTGCCTCCAATGCCTCTGTCGCTCTAAGCGTTGTTTTTGAAGTAGTCACATTGAAATCAAAATCTCCAACTGCTCCCGAAAAATTGATAGGTTTTCCTGCTTCAGGTAAGGGTTTAACATTAATTGTTCTTTTCCCAGCAGCTACGGTTCTGTGAACAGACTGCATCAATCTTCCTCCAAAAATATCGCGCCTATTGGTAGGGACATCCACAGTGATGTCTAAGGTAAGAGGCTCTATTTCCAAAAGCCCTGACTTTTGGGGATATAAAACCGTCTTTCTAAGAACAACGTATCGATAATCTTCACCCTTGTAAGTCCCATTTTGAATTTTTATACCTTTAATATCGATATTTTGGCTCCAAAAATCATTGTACCGAGGAATGTCTAATTCTCGCCAATTACTAACGCCTGTGTTTTCTGAAACGAAAAGCTTATAGACAACAGTAATCGCCTCATTTAAATAAGGATTGGTTTTAGAAACTTCAGCAACCAAATGAATATTTTGGTTTACAATATAATCTGGATCGTTAGGGTCTTTTGGTTTGTCAACCGCAGCAGTAACAGTAACAGTCACTGGAAGAGTTTTAAAGGTCTCTCCATCAATTTCAATGGTAGCCTGACCAATGGTGAAATTTCCTCGTTTTTTAGGAGCTAAAAAATAACTGTAAGTTTTTGAGAATGATTTAACACCATTAATCCATGAATTACTAATAGATTGACTGGGGCCACCCACTACAGTAAAACTCTCGAAACTTGGAGGGTTGAAATTATCTCCATCTTTATTCATTTCAAAGTCAACTCTCAAACGCTCGTTTACTCCAAGTTTTTGCTTACTTACCTTTGCTTCAAAAGTTACTTGCGCCGATGAAAACGAACTTATGGTAGTAAATAAAACAATCGATATGTATGTGAGCGCTTTCATTAAAATAACATCTGTAAAACGAATCTTGTGAGGTGTCTTTTTTACCAATCTTTTTCGGCCCTAACTTTCGGCCCTTTCGCTTTTTTAGCATTAATTTTCTCCTGAACTTTCTTTTCTTGATTGTTCATGGCCTCTAACAAGTTTTTAACTTGTTGAGGCGATAATTTTCCTTGTTGCTGTTCTTTCTTTTGGTCTTCCTTTTGAGGAGCTTTATCACCCTCTTTTTCATCAGGTTTACCATTATCATCTTCCTTATCATCTCCATCATTTTTCTTTTCTTCATCATTCCCTTCTTCATCTTTTTTATCTTCATTTTCATCACCGTCATCTTTTTTATCTTCTTTATCTTCATTCTCTTTTTCATCCTCATTTTCATCCTCGTTTTCATCATCATCTCCCTGTCCTTGTTGCTCTGCACACTCTTTTGCTAAGGCAAAATTATATCGGGTTTCCTCATCTGTAGGGTCATTTCTTAGGGCATTTTTAAACATCTCTACCGCTTCCTGACATAAATTTTGCTTCATTAACGCATTTCCGATATTGTGAAACGCACGATGTCTGTCGTTTTTAGAGGATGCAGAAGTTGCAGCTTCCATATGACGCAATAAAGCTTCATCATATAAACCAGATTCATAATAGGCATTCCCCAAATTATAAGTCCCTATAGTATTTGAAGGTGTTTTTGAGATTGCTTTCCTGTACTCAACCTCAGCATTAACAAAATCTTCCTGAACTAAGTCATTTGCCTGAGAAATTAAATCATTCGTTTGAGTAAAAGTTTTCTCTTGATCTTGTGAAAAGCCGCAGAAAGACAATAAAATAAAAATATAGGTGAGTGTTTTAATGCGTTCCATAGGTTACAAAAATAATAAAGTCCTCTTCTTTTTCTAGTTAAATTTTATATAAATTCACCTACACATTCTGGTTAAATAAATTTAGGCGCTCTAACCATGCCGTCTTTCGTTCCAATAAAAATATATCGATAATTATAAAGAAAATCCCTAGTAATAAAAACCATTGAAATTGATCTTTATACTCGGCAAACTCCTTCGCTTCAAATTCTTTTTTATCCATTTTGTTTAAAATATCCCTGATAGCTTCAACTACCTCAGTAGTATTTAAACCATTTATGTACTGCCCGTTTGCTTCTTCAGCAATCGCCCTGAGGGTCTCCTCATTGAGTTTTGTTACAACAGTCTCACCGGAACGGTCTTTTTTATAATTCAGTACGATTCCATTTTGTTTAATAGGTATTGGAGCCCCTTTTAAACTACCAACGCCGATAGTAAATATCTTTATGCCTTCTTCCGCTGCTGTTTCAGCAATATCTTGAGATAAGTCACTATGATCCTCGCCGTCAGAAATGATAATTAATACGCGATTGGTTTGTTCTTCGTCATTAAAATAGGTTCTCGCTAGTTGAATTGCTTCATTTATAGCAGTCCCTTGAGACGATAACATGTCAGTATTCATACTCTGTAGAAACATCTTTGCAGCCGCATAATCTGTGGTAATAGGCAGCTGCGGCACAGCCTTGCCTGCATAAGCAATGATTCCTATGCGATCACTAGCCAAATTATTAATGATTTGAGTCACTAATTGTTTTGACTTTTCAATGCGATTAGGAGCAATATCTTCCGCTAACATGCTTTTTGAAACATCTACAGCAAACACAATATCAACACCTTGCCGCTTCACTGTCTCTAGTTTCGTCCCTACTTTCGGATTTACCATGGCAATGGTTAGACAGGTAAACGCCAAGCAAAGCATAATTAACTTTAGAATTGGCTTAAAATGTGATTTGTTTGGGCTTAATCTTTTTAAAATTTGATGATGTGCAAACTTATTTTGAGCGTGACGCTTCCATACCTGCACGATCACAAATAAAAATATTATTATTGGTACTAACAATAATAACCAAAACCATATTTTCTCTTCCAATTGCATTTATATAAAACTTCTAAAAATAGTGTAACGTAAGATTAACTCAATTAACAATAAAAACCCTGCAAATAAAACCAACGCACGGTATTTTTCCTCATAATTATAGAATTTAAACTCTTCAACATCCGTCTTTTCAAGCTTATTGATTTCAGTATAGATTTCTTTCAATTTTTGATTGTTTGTCGCTCTAAAATACTTCCCTCCAGTCGCTTTTGCTATTTCCTTCAACAACGCTTCATCAATCGTTACTTGAACACGACCATATTGAAATTCATTGTTGGGTAGAATTCCTATTGGGGATAGAGCCATTCCATTTGTTCCCAATCCTATCGTATAAGTTTTTATCCCATATTCAACAGCAAGTTCACTAGCAGTACTTGGGTCAATAAAACCAGAATTATTTACCCCGTCAGTTAACAATATAATAACCTTACTCTTGGCCTTACTGTTTTTTAATCTGTTAACAGAAGTTGCAAGACCCATTCCTATGGCTGTTCCACCTTCAATAATTGTATTATACTTAATTTCTTGCAGCGATTTCAATACGATAGACTTATCACTTGTAATTGGAGTTTTTGTATAACTCTCTCCCGCGTATTCAACCAATCCAATGCGATCATTAGGACGTCCTTTAATAAAATCTCCCGCTACATTTTTTAAAGCTTCCAATCGATTTGGTTTTAAATCTTTTGCAAGCATACTAGCAGAAACATCAATAGCGATAACAATATCAATACCTCGTGTCGTTTTTGTCTTTGTTGATACGTCAACAGTCTGGGGTCTAGCCAAAGCTGTAATTAATAGTCCAAGTGCTATAATTCTTAGAACAAATAAGACATGCCTAAATGTTGGTAACCAAGTTGTAGTTACCTCAAAGCCCTTTAGATTAGGCATTTTGAGCTCGGCAGTTTGCTGGCTATTTTTAAGAATATACCATCCAATGATTATCGGTATTACAAGTAACAACCAAAACCATTGCTTATTAAAAAATTCTATGCCTTCCAGTATCATTGGTCTTCCTCTGTCAATTTTAAAAGTTCTATTGAACCCATTATTCTCTCAACAATATCATCAGAATAAGAATCTTCCTTTTTCCATTTCAATATCACTTGTTGTAAAAGATAATCGGTTGTAAATCCTAAAATAATGTAATTAGCTTTAACCCTCTGGTCAGTGTTCTCAATTTTAAAGTCGGCCGTCCCAAATGTTTTTAATCCTTCCTGGCCATTCGGTGTAATAAACTGCTCATTTTTTGTAATAATATTCTGAACACCACTACTCTCAAACTGTTTTAATTGTTCCTCTACGGTGGCTAATAAATCAATGCTATTAGTGCTTTCTTCATCCGAGTTTAGTTGCTGATTTTGAGATGCATTTGGGTTGAATTTTGAACTTCTCACCTCAATTTCAAAAGTAGTATTTAAATTTCCATATTTAAAGGTGACCACCTTTTTTTGATTGTCTAATTCCTCCGAAACTAGAGAAGAATCTCTTACCAATGTTTTAGGAGTGGTCATTGTAACCCCAGGAGCTCCATACTCACTAGTAACCCACTCTTTCGCTTCCAAAAGTTGTTTACTTTGGTTACCCACAATAGTATCATTAACATAAGTAAACCCAAAATATAATGACAAACCAACATAAACAGCAACCAGCAATAATAATGATGACACTACTGTTATCACGGTTCTTCGTTTTTTTCGTTTTTCAGCAAGTGCTTCTTGAAACTTTAGGTCTGCTAGCAATTCTTCCTCCGTAGGTTCCGGTAATGCTTGTCGTACTTGATCAAGCTCAGTATCAATGGTATTTCTATCAAGTTGAGCCAATGCAATATCTGGTTTTGATTTTGCGAATTTCACCAAATCGGCACGTTTTAAAATAGTTTCAATATTCTTGATGTCTTCTTTACTGAGATCTATTTTATTTCCTTCTCTTAATAGCTTAATTCGATTAATAAGCTGATCAGTGGTGCTTTCGAGAGCGCGATCATATACTTTTTCATCTAAATACGTTCTAATAATTTGAGTTAAATCAGAATAATAAGCTTTAATTTCATTGTTTTGTAAATAGCTTGAATCATCTAAAACTTTCAATGCTAATTTAGCACGTTCGTAGGGGGGTAATAAAGCTGCTTTCTCCTCCTCTGTTAAAGGTTTTGATTTCCATATAAACCAATACAAAAGAAATACAACCAGACCCAAAAGCATTAACACCACTAAAAAATATAACCCCCAATTACTCGGACTTTTAGACACTTGTACGATGGGTTTGATATCGTATAAGCCTTGCTTCGTGGTATCAACAACAATGTTGTTTACATCAACTTGAAGAGAATCTGTAAAAAATTCATAATCACCAATTACTACTTTTTGTCTGGGAATGGTGTAGGTCCCTGAATCAAATTGAGTGAGACCATATTCTTTTACAAGTCTAAATCTATCTTTCATTTTTGTAGCGATCACCTGATAGGACTCGATCATTTCAAGAGGCAAAAAAGTTTGGCCTTCAGGAAACACGACCAGGCTAGAAGTATCAACCTCAACTTCAATTTTATAAGACAGCTCTTGACCAATTTTAATTGACAGTGAGTCAATTTGAGCATCTATTTTTTGTGCAGATGCCCCGATAGAATGCCACAAAAAACAGATACAGAAAAAGACAAATCTGAAACTTTTATTATTTAAGGTGTTTAATCTTGTGTTACTATGCATCTCCTTGATTATCCTCTTCTTTTAAAATATCCTAGTAGTTTCTTTACATAACTTTCATCTACTCTGCAATCAATAACTCCAGCGCCAGATTTAGTAAAACTATCTTTATAATAAGCAACTCTATCCTCATAGAATTTTGCATAATTTGCTCGTACTTTCTTTGAACCTGTATGAACCAATAACTGCTTTCCGGTTTCTTCATCCTGCATTTGCACCATTCCTAAATTAGGGATGGCAACTTCATGCTTATCATAAATTCTAATCCCTGTGACGTCATGACGTTTAGAGGCAATTTTCAACGTATGTTGGTACTCATCAGTGATAAAATCACTTAATACAAAAACAATGGCCTTTTTCTTCATGACACTAGATAAGAACTTCAGTGCTTCAGCAAAATTAGTACGCCTACTTTTAGGATTGAATTCGATTAATTCACGAATAATTCGCAATACATGAGATCTTCCTTTCTTCGGTGGAACATATAATTCAATGATATCGGAAAATAGTATCAATCCTATTTTATCATTGTTCTGAGTCGCTGAAAACGCTAAAGTTGCTGCAATTTCAGTAATGACTTCACTTTTAAATTGCTTCTCAGTACCAAAGAACTCAGATCCTGAAATATCAACCATAAGCATCATGGTTAATTCTCGTTCTTCTTCAAATACTTTTATATGCGGTTCATTAGTTCTTGCCGTGACATTCCAATCGATATTTCTAACATCATCCCCGTATTGATATTGACGTACCTCACTAAAAGTCATTCCTCGTCCTTTAAAGGTGGAATGATATTCTCCTCCAAATATGTGATCAGACAAACGCCTTGTCTTAATCTCAATTTTTCTTACTTTTTTTAGTAATTCTTTCGTATTCATGGTATTCAATCAACAATAATCAGCGAACATTCAATTCTCCGTGACAAAAGACAAGCTGTTAAGGCACCTCAATTTTATTGATAATTTTATTGATGATGTCTTCAGAAGAGACGTCTTCGGCTTCTGCCTCATATGTAATTCCAATTCTGTGACGAAGTACATCGTGAACCACCGCACGAACATCTTCTGGTATGACGTAACCTCTGCGCTTTATAAAGGCATAACATTTTGCTGCTGTAGCCAAATTAATACTCCCTCTTGGAGAGGCGCCAAAAGAAATTAATGGTTTTAAATCTGAAAGTTCATACTTCTCAGGATAACGGGTTGCAAAAATAATATCTAAGATGTACTTTTCAATTTTCTCATCCATATATACCTCTCTAACCGCATGTTGCGCTTTGATAATTTGTTTCACAGAAACCACTGGATTCACCTGCTCGAAAGCTCCTTTCAAATTGGCTCTTACAATTAATTGTTCGTCAGACATCTTTGGATAATCTATGACTGTTTTAAGCATAAATCGATCGACCTGTGCTTCTGGCAATGGATAAGTTCCTTCTTGTTCTACCGGGTTTTGTGTAGCCATCACCAAGAAAGGTTTATCTAAAATAAACGTCTCATCTCCGATGGTTACTTGCTTTTCTTGCATAGCTTCTAACAAAGCAGACTGTACTTTAGCAGGTGCTCTATTAATCTCATCTGCCAAAACAAAATTTGCAAACACTGGTCCTTTTTTTATGGTAAAGTCATTCTCCTTAATATTATAAATCAGCGTCCCTACCACGTCTGCAGGCAACAAATCTGGAGTAAATTGAATTCTGTTAAAACTGGCGTCAACTGCTTTAGACAAGGTGTTGATTGCTAATGTTTTCGCAAGGCCTGGAACACCTTCTAATAAAATATGCCCTTGACCCAAAAGACCAATAAGAAGACGTTCAATCATGTGTTTTTGACCCACAATAACCTTATTCATTTCAAGGGTCAACAAATCAACAAAAGCGCTTTCTTTCTCAATTTTCTCACTAATTGCTTTAATATCAATTGTTCCTGTTTCTTCCATTATAATTTAATTTTTTGAAGCGTAAATATCACTTACATATTTTAACATCGCAAATTGTTAAAATATTTGATGACCTACTGTTAATAATTGGTTAAAAAATAAGCTTTCGTAAAGCTATTTTACAGTTTTCTTTTCTATTTTTAAGAGGACAAATCTACAGGCACATGTCAAAAACTCTGTTTTCAAAAATTATCGCTGGGACCATGAACTGGGGTCAATGGTCTAAATCGTTTAATACGAAAGAGATCGCTTCCATGATTGTTACCTGTATTAATCATGATATTACTACTTTTGATCATGCCGATATTTATGGTAGCTACACCACAGAATCAGATTTTGGAACTGCGTTTAAACACAGTGGTATTTCAAGACAAAAACTTCAATTGATATCCAAATGTGGTATTGCCCATGTCAGCCCAAACAGACCTCACAACCTGAAGCATTATAATTACCGTAAAAAGTATATTATTACTTCTGTTGAAACCTCATTAAAAAATCTAAAAACAGATTATTTAGATGCGCTCCTTTTACACAGACCTAGCCCATTAATGAACCCTCACGAAGTTATGGAAGCTGTCGCTAAATTAGGACAAGAAGGCAAAATTAAAGCCTTTGGAGTTTCAAATTTCACCCCTTCACAAGTAACGCTTATTGCTAGTGAAGTCCCTATTGAAATAAATCAAATTGAGTTTTCTGTAACCGAGTACAGTGCCTTACATAATGGTGCTTTAGATCAAATGATTGTTGATAATATCACGCCCATGGCTTGGTCTCCACTCGGTGCTGTATTTAAGAGCTCAACAGCTCAGACTAAAAGAGTTCATAAATGTCTTGACGTTTTAACCTCCAAATACAATGTCACAAAAGATCAATTATTATTAGCATGGATTTTAAAACATCCTGCACAAATTCATCCAGTCATTGGAACCACCACTAAAGAAAGAGTAATCGCTGCCAATAATGCCACAACAATTGAACTTGAACTAGAAGATTGGTTTGCATTATTGATAGCAAGTCAAGGGCATAAAGTCCCTTAAAACTAAAAACAATGAACAATACAAAAACAGCACTAATTACAGGAGCTACGAGTGGTATCGGTCAAGCCACAGCACGTATATTCGCACGACACGGCATACAATTAATTATCTGTGGAAGGCGTCAAGAGCGTCTAGACGCCTTATCGAAAGAACTTTCAGAACTTACAACTGTGACATCTTTAAAGTTTGATGTACGCGACAAATATGAAGTTTTTAAAGCCATAGGATCGTTATCAACTTCTTTTCAACATATTGACATCTTAATAAATAATGCTGGAAATGCACATGGCTTAGATTTTATTCAAGACGGCAGTTTAGAAGATTGGGATGCCATGATGGATATCAACGTCAAAGGGCTACTTTACGTGAGTAAAGCAATCATCCCTCAAATGACCAAACGACAGTCTGGTCACATTGTCAATATCGGTTCTTCAGCAGGGAAGGAAGTTTATCCAAAAGGTAATGTCTATTGTGCTAGTAAGCACGCAGTTATTGCAATTACAGATGGTATGCGTATCGATTTAAATCCATTTGGCATTAAAGTAACAGCAATTAATCCGGGCTTGGTTGAAACAGAATTTTCAGAGGTTCGTTTTAAAGGAGACCCTAAAGCAAAACAAGTTTACAAAGGCTACAAGGCCCTTCAAGCCATCGATATAGCAGAAATAATTCATTTCGCCATTACGCGACCGGCTCATGTCGCTATTGCAGATCTCTTGGTTTTTCCAACAGCCCAGGCTAATAGTATTACGGTGAAAAAAAATTAAGTTGACCTATTTTGATTAGCGAAAAGAACTTATGATAAATAAACGCCTACTCATCAAACACTTACTTGCTCATAATGATGAGAACAGCTTCTATGATAAAAAAAGAAAAATAACCTTAAGCTACAAAGAAGGTAAAGCCAAATTTTTAAAGCATATTTGTGCCTTATCAAATAGCAATCCTAACAATAATTCTTATATCATTATTGGTGTTGACGATGAGGACAATCACATTGTTGGTGTTGATTTTTTTGACGATAGTAAAATTCAAAATTTAATCAATGCTTACTTAGAACATCCTCCTGTTGTTAACTATGAAAACATCCCATTCCCTCACCTTTCTAATGATAAGGTCGTTGGTTTAGTGACCATTAGAGCCATCAATAAGATCACTTCCTTAAGGCGCAATATTTGGAAATATCAAGCCCATTCAGTCTTTTTTAGAGAGGGTAGTATGAGCATGCCAAACAACAAACAACTTGATTTGAAAGATACCAATTCAAGTACTGTTTCCGCGATTGAAAATCATGCACAAAACAATATAGAACACACCTTAGATGGGGTGTTTGATTTCTTAAAATCACGCCAAGACTTTGCGCCACAATACAAAGTATTTAAAGAATATTTTGTGCTTTGCTGGTCAGGCCTAGAAAAAAAAAATAAACATCAAAATTACTATTCCCGTGTTGATATTGCCCTTATTAATGAACAGGTTCGGCTATTTTTTTCAACCCTTGATGAAGTCACAATTACCTATGATGACAACACCTTTAGCATCATAGAATATGTGAACCTTGGGTTACAAGGAGCAAACAAATATTGCCAACTTGAAGAAACTTTAATCAATTTTAATAACAACGCTTCTTATACTATAAAGACCAAATTACTCTTCATCCCACCACAGTATGACAAAAAGATATTACATCACGTATACAACAGCAATAACGCACTCCTTGAGCAACTAAAAATCGATGCTCCTTTGAACAACCATCAAGAATTTGATTTAAAGAATTTACCCGTCACCTATTTAATATGCCATCTTCACGGCTTTGACGACGCTATTAGCAAACTTGAAATAGCAAAACCTTTTCTAAAAAAATACAGTTTAGAGGTTTACCAATTATACAAAGAAGCCACGAGGATTTTACGTAAAATTAAATACAGTTAAGTTTAAAAAAAACCGTTTCCCGAAAGAAACGGCTTTGACTGCTTTCTAAAACAACTATTTAAATGATGGTTAATCAAGATAAACCAATATAAGAACGCGACTATTTATACAGTCTTTGAAATTATGTATTACTTTTCAAAGCCTTCCGCGATATGTAAAAGATAAAATTTTATCGTATGAAAATAATTCATCATGGTTTTTACACTCTATAAAGAACTGAATTAAAAATTAAAAAAAGTAATTTAAAAAGTCATACCGTAGTTTCCCGCAATGACAACTTACTCGTAATAAGAGTATTAAATTATGTGCAAACAATGGTAAATCAATACCATAACTATGAGAAACTACGGTATTTGGTAATTACAACTGCTATTAATTTTGAATTGTTTATTATTGCCTTAATTCATCCAAAAAAATGAGAAAAATAGTAATTTTATTATTGTATTTATCAAGTTTTTTATCATTCTCACAAATGGAGAGTGGACTAAGAGATACTAAAAAATTTGGTTTTTGGGATAATCAAAATAGTGAACCTGTAATTATTTTAAATGATTCCACAATATACATAGGTCTTGAAAAAAGTAAATTATTTTTTGAACCACTAGACTTAGATGACTCCAAATTGAATGAATTAATCCCCTTGACTGTAAAAGATACGACTTATTTGGTAGAGCAAAGTGGAGGTGTCGTAGTTAAGTACATTGATCGTACTTTTACCCGAATTGATAAATCATTCACTCACCACAACCAATATAACAGTATTCCCTTTGTATTTAATGACGAAATCTACCTGCTTGGAGGAAGTGGGCTATTTATTCATAAAAATATTTTAATTCGTTATGATTTTCAAGAAAAAGAATGGTTTCGCACACCTACTTTTGGTGATATTCCTAATATTATTAGGGGTCACTACCTGCACATAAAAATTAACAATGATCTTTATTTAGTGGCTTCTGAAGGTAATTCTGCATATATGGAGGGTGTGAAAGATGACAGCTGGTTTGTCTATCGAATGAATTTAACTTCTATGAATTTTTTTAAATTAGGTCGTCTTAATATCGAACATTATAATATTGCTCGCTACACCCACAGAAATTTATTTACTGATAAATTAATTAGTAGGACTCCTACTCCCTATTTAAATATATATGACTTTAAGAATAATAACTATGCTACGATAGATAATAATAACATTCCTGTATTTCGGGAAGACACCAATATTATACATATTGAGGAGAATACCATGTTAGCCATCCAACAAAAAAGGAGTATTGCTAAAGATAATTTATATTACAAATATTTTGATAGTGACATATACATTCAAAATAGTGAAAAACACCCTATTTATATTGAAAATAATGCGGTATTATATTATAACATAGGGGCTAGTTTGGCTATTATTATATTACTTTTATTTTTGGGCCACCTTCTCAAAAAATGGCACAAAAACTTCAATCTCGTTACTCTCAACACTAAAACAAAAACAATAAAATATAAAGGCAACTACATTACTAAATTTGATGGTGTTGAATTAGATTTATTAATCAAAATTGCCAACACCAAAGGTGAATATATCTCTTACACTGAATTATTAGACCTTTTTAAACCACATTCAGACAGTTACGAAACTTTACGAAAAAAGAGAAAACAACTGATGAGGACACTTTCTGAAAAATTTAAAGGTCTCTTAAATAATTACCATACGGATATTTTTATTTATCACTCAGACCCCATGGATAAACGTGCACGACTTATAAAACTTAACGAAGATATCATCAAAATTATAAGTTGAGATATCTTCTTTTAAATGTTATATTCACAAAAAAATGCCACATCAAAGATGTGGCATTTTTTTTTACAATTAAGTTTATTATAAATCAAACTTTATTCCTTGTGCCAAAGGTAGTTCATCAGAATAATTAACGGTGTTTGTTTGACGTCTCATATACACTTTCCAGGCATCAGAACCAGATTCTCGACCGCCTCCTGTTTCTTTTTCACCTCCAAATGCACCCCCAATTTCAGCACCTGAAGTACCAATATTTACATTGGCAATCCCACAGTCTGAACCAGCATAGGATAAGAATTTTTCTGCTTCTTTCATCTCATTAGTCATGATTGCAGAGGATAATCCCTGAGCCACGCCATTTTGTTTAGCAATGGCATTTTCAACATCTCCAGAATAAGTCATTAAATATAATATAGGTGCAAAAGTTTCATGTTGTACAATATCAAAATGATTTTTTGCTTCAATAATAGCAGGTTTTACGTAACAGCCACTTTCATAACCTTCTCCCTTTAATACACCGCCTTCAACAAGAACATTACCCCCCTCAGTTTTTGCTTTTTCAATAGCCGACAGGTAAGTGTTTACTGAATCGTGATCAATTAATGGCCCAATGTGATTTGTTTCGTCTAATGGGTTACCAATGGTCAATTGACCGTAAGCTCCAACAATAGCGTCTCTTACTTTGGCATAAACCGATTCATGAATAATTAAACGTCTTGTTGATGTGCAACGTTGTCCACAAGTTCCTACAGCACCAAAAACAGCGCCTGGAACAACCACTTTTAAATCAGCTGTTGGCGTAATGATAATGGCATTATTACCTCCTAATTCCAGTAACGATTTACCAAATCTTTCAGCAACTGTTGCACCGACAATACGTCCCATTCGTGTGGAGCCTGTTGCAGATATTAATGGAATTCTAGTGTCTGTAGTTAGCATTTCACCAACTTTATAATCTCCATTTATGATAGAAGAAATTCCTTCTGGTAAATTGTTGTTCTTTAATATTTCTGCAATAATATTTTGACATGCTACCGCACAAAGAGGTGCTTTTTCTGAAGCTTTCCAGACACAAACGTCACCACATATCCATGCTAATGCTGTATTCCAAGCCCAAACTGCTACTGGAAAATTAAATGCAGAAATAATTCCAACAACTCCTATTGGGTGCCACTGCTCTCGCATAACATGGCCTGGCCTTTCAGAAGGAATGGTTTGTCCATTCAATTGTCTGGAGAGTCCAACAGCAAAATCACATATATCAATCATTTCTTGTACCTCACCATAACCTTCTTGTAAAGATTTTCCCATTTCATAGGATACTAGTTTCCCTAAAGGCTCTTTTAAATCTCTAAGTTTATTCCCAAATTGGCGTACAATTTCTCCTCGTTGCGGTGCGGGCATGTCTCTCCAAGATAAAAAGGCCTTTGTTGCAGTTTCCATAACCTTATCATAATCTGCTCTAGTTGTTGTTTTTACCCGACCTATTAGTTGACCATCTACTGGAGAATATGAGTTTATAACCTCTCCATTAGAGAAGGACATAGATCCTGTTGAAGTGCCGTCATTTAAATCTTTAACGCCTAACTTTTTTAAAGCTTCTTTTATGCCAAAATCTTTAGCAATTACTCCCATATATTCAGTGTTTTTTAAATTAAAAATTTGACGCGAAGATACTAATAAATTAAATGTTGAATCAAGAATAATTCATCCTAACTGAAACTTTAAAAAGTTTTAAGAACACTTTAACAATGGCAAAACATCTAAGCTTCTCAAACCAATGGTACATAAATATAGAAGAAGACGTTTGACTCTTCTTATTGTAAATTATGAATTAAAAACACCGCTTATGTTACTTCGATTATTAATTATTACTGGCCTATTATCAAATTTCTCTTTGGCACAAGACATTCAATATGTAGCCGCAGAGAACGGATTAATTATTAGAGAACAACCAAGTCAGGGAGCGCTCAAATTAGAAGTGCTTGATTATGGAACTGCTTTAGAAATTGTTGAGTACACCGATTTACAACTTGATCTCGTTGATGGCGGAAAGAAATTATCGGGTAAATGGGTTAAAGTGAGAAGCACTGACGCCTATGACTTATTTGAAGAGGGGTACGTATTTAACGGCTACCTAACTGAAGACGTCTTAGATAGACGCTTTAAAGTGATCTATGATAAATTTGCTGTTTCCATCAAAGATCTACCAAGAAAAACAACCAGTAGAACAACATTTAATTCAGACTTTAATGATATTTTGTTCTATACGTTAGAGCCCAATGAAACTCTTGAAAACAAAGTGGTCATCATTAAACATCATCAAGATTTCCGTAGTATTAAAGTGTTTCAAAAACACGAAAACAGTATCGCTATTTCAGATGACAAGTCACATGCAGATATTATTAATTGGAAGCATTACTATTCTAGCTGGAAACCCTTAAAAACTATTAAAAATCATTTGCAATTTAAAACCTCTAATATTTCTAAAAAAGAAGCCACAAAGTTCATTGATGTTAATTTAGACTCTCTAAAAGCAGTCGTTAAAGACGCTTGCGGAACAGCGTGGAGTGACTCAATCAAGAACGTTAAATCCCTTGATGACAGCCCTATAAATATTGTTGTTAGTAAAATGTATTTACGTATCTTAATGACTGATATGAACGGTGAAGAAACAGAGAAAATACTCATCTTTGAATTATCAATAGACCATGAACAAAACGATAAATTATATGCAAAAATTTAATCCTTATTATGCAGTCATTTTTACTTCTAAATTGACTAATAATACTGATGGCTATGAGGATATGGCAGCAAACATGATTCGTCTTGCACAACAGCAACAAGGTTTCCGTGGTTTCGATAACGCTCGAAACCAAATCGGTATCTCCGTGAGTTATTGGGACGATTTGGAATCTATTAAAAAGTGGAAGCGCAACACTGATCATCTCATAGCACAACAACAAGGAAAAGAGCAATGGTATCAGTGGTATCACACCCGAATTTGTAAGGTAGAACACGAATACAATATGAATTAATAGTGTTACAACAACAGCATGACCACTCGTATTAGTCAAAGAAAGATCATCCATATTGATATGGATGCTTTTTACGCTTCTGTTGAGCAAATGGATGACCCAAGTATTAAGGGCAAACCAGTGGCCGTTGGTGGAGGTGGAAGCCGAGGAGTTATAAGTGCTGCTAGTTATGAAGCGAGAGCCTATGGTGTGAAAAGTGCTATGTCTGGAACTTTAGCAGTTAAATTATGTCCTCATCTTATTTTTGTTCGCCCACGTTTTGAACGTTACAGTGAAATATCTAAACAGGTCAAAAAGATCTTTTTTGATTATACTGATCTGGTAGAGCCCTTATCCATGGATGAAGCATATTTAGATGTTACCCAAAATAAAAAAGGAAATCCTAGCGCATCGCTCATCGCAAAAGAAATTAGAGATCATATTTTTAGAAATGTTGGACTTACAGCGTCTGCTGGAATTAGCATCAACAAATTTGTTGCAAAAATCGCAAGTGACTACAATAAGCCAAACGGACAAAAAACGGTAGCGCCTGAGTCAGTGATTGAATTTCTTGAAGCTCTAGATATCAGAAAATTTTACGGCATTGGTAAAGTAACTGCAGAAAAAATGTATGATAAAGGTATTTTTAATGGCCGTGATTTAAAAACTAAATCAAGGGAGTATTTAGAACATCATTTTGGAAAATCTGGAGGCTCTTACTATGATATTGTACGGGGTATTCACAACAGTGCTGTAAAACCAAATCGTACCAGAAAGTCCCTGGCTGCTGAGCGCACGTTTCACAAAAATCTGACTAGTGAAATTTTTATGTTTGAAAAATTAGACACCATCGCTGAAGAGGTTTCTAAACGACTAAGCAATAGCAATCTTGCTGGTAAAACCGTTACCCTCAAAATAAAATACAGTGACTTTAGTCTAAAAACAAGAAGTAAGAGCTTACCTTATTACGTCAGCGATAAGGCTATCATTTTAGATGTTGCCAAAACATTACTTCTTCAAGATTCCATGGAAGAATCTGTGAGGTTACTTGGGATTTCTATAGCTAATTTAAATAATGTAACTAAAACAATGACACCCTCTAAAAGTGTCAGTGCTCAATTGAGTTTTGAGTTTTAAAAAGAACAGGTTGTGATCTCTGTTACTCGCAATGTATTAACCATTCCTTTTTCTTGTATTGGCATTGCGGCTAAACTAATCAACATATCTCCTGATTCAAGATATCCTTTTTTACAAGCAATGACATTAACATCGTCAATTGTTTCATCCGTACTCACAAATTTATCATAATAAAACGCTTTCACGCCCCACAGAAGATTAAGTTGAGTTAAAATTCGCTTATTTGATGTAAATACTAAAATATGTGCTGCCGGTCGCCAAGCCGAAATCTGAAAGGCGGTATACCCACTATTCGTTAGGGTTGAAATAGCTTTGGCATTAATTTCATTAGCCATATTTGCAGCATGATAACAAATGGATTTTGTTATATAACGATTGGTTCTAATATGTGGTGGTGATTGTGGCACTTTAATAAGCGCAGAGTCCTCCACGCTCATGAGTATACTACTCATTTTTTCAATAACTTGTACCGGGTATTGACCTACTGAAGTTTCTCCAGACAGCATCACAGCATCAGCCCCATCCATCACTGAATTAGCAACGTCATTAACCTCTGCACGAGTTGGTGTTAAACTTGTAATCATCGACTCCATCATTTGAGTGGCAATGATTACAGGAATTCGAGCACGCTTTGCTCTCAATACTAATTGCTTTTGAATCAATGGCACCTCTTGAGCTGGTATTTCAACACCCAAATCTCCTCGAGCAACCATCAAGCCATCACAAAAAGCAACAATCTTATCAATATTTTCAACAGCCTCTGGTTTCTCAATTTTAGCAATGATTGGTATTTTAGCACTGCTATGCTCTTGAATGATTTCTTGAAGCTGAATCAGGTCCTCAGCATGTCTTACAAATGATAAAGCAAGCCAATCAACATTTTGACTTATTGCAAAAATAGCGTCCTTTATATCTTTTTCTGTAAGCGCCGGTTGAGAGATATCGGTATTGGGAAGGTTAACTCCTTTTCGGGACTTCAACGGACCTCCTTGAATAACTTTTGCTTTAACTTCAGACTTCTTATCCGTTGATACAACTTCAAAAATTAATTTACCGTCATCTAAAAGAATTCGTTCGCCTGGTTTTGCGTCTTGTGGAAAACGATCATAGGTCATATAAACACGCTTTTTAGTGCCCATAAATCGTTCTCCTGTAACAAATAAAATCGTATCTCCTTCGCTAACAACAACCTCCTCTTTCATGGTGCCAACCCTTAACTTTGGCCCTTGTAAATCTGCAAGTATCGCCGCATTATAACCAAACTCATCATTCAACTCACGAATCATTGTGATTCTTTCGGATACATCTGTGTAATCAGCATGAGAAAAATTAATCCTAAAAACATTTACTCCTGCTTCAAGCATTGCTTTCAACACCTTCTTCGTGCTTGTCGCTGGCCCCAAAGTTGCTACTATTTTCGTCTTTTTTATGTTTATTGCCATCAATTAAATATTAAATTATTTTTTGACTTTAAGTGCTTTACATCAACATCATATACCGTTACAACTTGCGGTATTCTCTGAATCTCACTTGTGATTTGCTTTATATTTAATTTAAAGTCATCATTAACTATTTTCAAGAAATAATTAACTGTTTTATGTTCAGGAATTAAATTGTATTTTTTAATAATCTTTGAGGACGAGGCAAAAAGTGATCCCTTTGTAGCCTTGTCAACTTCTTCCTTTACGCATATATTGGAAATTAAATTCCATGAGGACTGGTTAATTAAATCCTCCCACTGATATATCGAATAAAAACCCGAGGCTTGTTCAAAGTCTAAATCGTGAACATAACGTTTTAAATTAATATATAAATATTGATTTAAAAGGTAGGCTAAACGATAATCATCTATTGCACAATGTATAGCTAATAATAAATAATCGTCATTGTCAAAATCATCTACTAATAACTTATGAACGGCCATTTTTACAAAATTCTACGATGTAAATATAATATTTTGACTTCATTAAATGATATGCAATGAATGAATCTTAAAAAGAATTAACTACGAAAACGTTGTAGTTTCATTATTATTTATAACGCTCTTGAAATTTTTGTCTGGAAAGCAAAAAAGGCTCGCTTAGAAGCTTTTTCTTCAGCCTTCTTTTTAGATGTAGCTCGTGCCTTTGAAATAATCTTATTGTTTATGGAAAGTTTTACCGAGAAATGTCTAGTATCATCATTCCCCGTATCTTCATAAACATTGTAATTAAACGTCTTCTTTTCCTTTTGACACCATTCAATTAGCAAGCTTTTATAACTAATCACCTTCCCTTCCAATTTTTGAATATCTACATGTGGTATAATGACTCGATTAAAGATAAATCGTTCACAATAATCGTATCCTCTATCGAGATAAATTGCACCAACCAATGCTTCAAAAAGGTTTCCGTGAATGTTATTGCCAAAATTGTCCTTAGCAATTTTGGATTGTACAAGGTCTATCAAATTTAACTCTTTTCCGAGCTCATTTAGGTGGTCTCGACTTACAATCTTTGATCGCATTTTAGTTAAATACCCTTCATCCCCCTGAGGTACTTCGTTAAACAAATGAGAGGCAATTACAGCTCCCAACATCGCATCTCCAACAAATTCTAAACGCTCATAGTTTATGGGCGTACCTTCTTTATCCCTTATGTTCATGGACCGATGTGTAAAAGCCTTATTATAAAATTTCATATTAAGGGGTTTAAAGCCTAAAATATGTTTAATCTGAATAAAAAAATTCCCGCCTTTATTAGAACGGGAATTGAATATGTTACGAACGAAGTTCATTCAGTTTAATCTAATTTCTTAAATAATACACAAGCATTATGGCCTCCAAAACCGAACGTATTACTCATGGCAATGTTTACAGTTCGTTTCTGAGCTTTGTTTAATGTTAAATTTAAATTTGAATCAATATTATCGTCACTCGTGTTGTGATTAATTGTTGGCGGTATGATTCCATGCTCCATTGCAAGAATAGCAGAAATAGACTCAATAGCCCCTGCAGCCCCTAAAAGATGACCTGTCATGGATTTTGTTGAATTAATATTTATATTTTTGGCATGCTCACCAAAAACTTCCGTTATTGCTTTTAATTCCGCAACATCTCCTAAAGGTGTGGAAGTCCCGTGTGTGTTAATATGATCAACTTCCTCAGGAGAGACACCAGCATTTTCTAAGCAATGCCTCATCACAGCAATAACCCCAATCCCTTCTGGATGAGGTGCAGTCATGTGGTGTGCATCAGATGACATTCCTCCACCGAGCACTTCGGCATAAATACGGGCTCCTCTGGCCTTTGCATGTTCATATTCTTCCAAAACAATAGCGCCAGCACCTTCCCCTAAAACAAATCCATCTCTTGTAGCATCAAAAGGCCTTGACGCCGTTTCTGGACTTTCATTTCTAGTTGATAAGGCGTGCATTGCATTAAAACCTCCAATACCAGCTATGGTAACTGCGGCTTCACTACCTCCTGTAACAATGACATCACAATGCCCTAATCGTATATAATTAAGAGCATCAATCATCGCGTTTGCAGAGGATGCACACGCTGAAACAGTAGTGTAATTTGGCCCCATAAAACCATGTTTTATAGAAATATTTCCCGGGGCAATATCTGCAATCATTTTAGGAATAAAAAATGGGTTGAATCGTGGCGTACCATCTCCCTGAGAAAAATTCAAAACCTCATTTTGAAAGGTTTCTAAGCCACCAATTCCAGCTCCCCAAATAACACCTACACGAAGTTTATTAACGGTGTCTAGGTCTAGATTAGCATCTATAATGGCTTCATCTGAAGCCACCATAGCATACTGAGTGAATCTATCCATTTTACGCGCATCTTTTCTATTGAGAAAGTCAGTAGCGTTAAAATTCTTTAATTCACAAGCAAATTTTGTCTTGAACTTTTCAGTATCAAAATACGTTATCGGTGCTGCGCCACTTTTTCCATTAACAAGGGCATCCCAATATTCATCCTTGGTATTCCCTATTGGAGTTAATGCACCTAGCCCAGTAACTACAACTCGCTTCAAATTCATAAAAAAATCGTTACTTATTTTGCGTCTTCAATATACGAAATTGCTTGACCAACTGTAGCAATATTCTCAGCTTGATCATCTGGAATTTGAATATCGAATTCTTTTTCGAATTCCATAATCAACTCTACAGTGTCCAATGAATCTGCTCCCAAGTCATTTGTAAAGCTTGCTTCAGTTACAACTTCGTTTTCATCAACACCTAATTTGTCTACGATAATCGCTTTTACTCTTGATGCAATGTCTGACATAATTTTTAGTTTTAAGTTTTAATTAGGGTGCAAAAATAAAAAACTTTATTTTAAAACGCAGGTTTACTAAAAAAATGTGAGCCTTATTTACATATTTTAATTTTTAGAATTTTCTTTTGCTTCAATTTGTTGAAAATTATTCCTTTTATTTGTGATTATTATTCTTACTTTTTTGAACAATGAAACAAATTGTCATTTTTGCTTCCGGTAGTGGATCCAATGCTGAAAACATAATTAGATATTTTAGCCAACGAAACAATGCAAAAGTGGTACGCGTTTTCACAAATAATTCACGAGCAACAGTTCTTGAACGATGTGAAAGACATCGCATAGACACGCACCTTTTTAATCGTGAAGCTTTACTGCAGACAAATGAAGTACGCAATGCCTTGATTAATATAAATCCAGATTTGATTGTCCTCGCAGGGTTTTTGTTGAAAATTCCAAGCGCCATTATATCATCATTTCCAAATAAAATTATTAATATTCATCCTGCTTTATTACCAAAGTACGGAGGTAAAGGGATGTATGGAATGCATGTGCACAAAGCGGTTGTCTCCAATAAAGAAATCGAAACAGGTATTACCATTCACTACGTAAATAAAAACTATGACGAGGGTGCAATGATTTTTCAGGTAAAATGTAAAATCTCTTCCTTGGATACACCCGAGAGTGTTGCTGCAAAAATCCATACGTTAGAGATGCAACATTTTCCTGTAATTATTAACAGTTTACTCAATGACTAAAAAGAAAAAATACTACACTGTCTGGAAAGGGCATCAACATGGAGTGTTTCAGTCTTGGATAGATTGTAAAGCACAAATTCATGACTTTCAAGGAGCACAATACAAGTCCTTCCCAACATTAAATGAGGCAAAACAAGCTCTTCAAGGAAACTACAAAGATTATGTTGGAAAGACTAAAAAATTTACAAGTAATCTGTCAAAAGAACAGCTTCAAAAAATAGGTCTTCCCAATTATAAATCAATCTCGGTAGACGCCGCTTCAAGTGGGAATCCTGGAGTTATGGAATATCGAGGGGTCGACACAAAAAGTAAAAAAGAGCTTTTTAAACAAGGCCCATTTGAAGAAGGCACTAATAATATCGGGGAATTTTTAGCAATTGTTCATGGCCTAGCTTATTTAAAAAAACATCATAGTAATGATGTTATTTATACAGACTCAAAAACAGCGATGAGCTGGGTTAGAAAAAAAACATGTAACTCAAAATTACAACGCAATAGAAAAAACAAGTCAACTTATGATCTCGTAGACCGTGCAATTCATTGGTTAAAAACTAATGATTACAGCACTCCAATTGTGAAATGGGAAACCAAAGCTTGGGGCGAAATTCCTGCAGATTTTGGTCGAAAATAAATTGGGTTGGAAGTATTTAAAAAATGTATATTTACACCAAATTTTAATCCCTTTATGAGCAAATTATTGATTGTTGGAACAGTGGCCTTTGACGCTATTGAAACGCCATTTGGTAAAACCGATAAAATTTTAGGAGGAGCGGCAACATTTATAGGGTTAGCAGCCTCACAATTTAATTTAGATGCAGCGATTGTCTCGGTCGTTGGTGGTGATTTTCCAGATGAATATTTAGAGTTACTCGCAAATAAAGATATTGATATTTCAGGCATTGAAGTCGTTAAGGAAGGAAAAACGTTTTTTTGGAGTGGTCTTTATCACAACGACATGAACTCTCGTGATACGCTTGCAACAGAACTAAATGTCTTGGCAGATTTTAATCCTGTAGTGCCAAAAGGCTATCAGGATTCGGATGTGGTCATGTTAGGAAACTTGCATCCTCTGGTGCAATCAAGTGTTTTAAGTCAAATGACCAAAAAACCAAAGCTAGTAATTTTAGACACCATGAACTTCTGGATGGACAATGCTCTTGATGAGCTCCACGAGGTTATCAAAAAAGTGGATGTTATTACTATAAATGATGAGGAGGCTAGGCAGCTCACGAACGAATATTCACTCGTTGTTGCCGCAAGAAAAATTCATCAAATGGGACCAAAATATGTCGTTATCAAAAAAGGAGAACACGGTGCCTTATTGTTTCATGAAGACAATGTTTTTTTCGCTCCAGCGTTACCACTAGAGGAAGTTTTTGACCCTACTGGAGCTGGTGATACATTTGCGGGCGGTTTTGCGGGATTTCTATCTAAAGCACAAGACATTTCTTTTGAAAGCATGAAAAATGCAGTCATCTATGGGTCAACTTTAGCATCATTTTGTGTTGAGAAATTTGGCACTGAACGTATGAAGAATCTCCATGAAAATGATATTCAAAAACGTTTGCAAGAGTTTAGAAATTTAACGCAATTTGATATAGAATTATCATCATAAATGTGGTCAATATGGACTGCCTTTTTTAATAAACACCAACTATAATAATGAGTGACGCTCTTAAACACGAATGTGGCATTGCTTTTATAAGGCTTTTAAAACCTCTCAGTTACTACAAAAATAAATATGGCACGGCCTTTTATGGTGTGAATAAAATGTATCTGATGATGGAAAAACAGCACAATCGTGGTCAAGACGGTGCTGGCTTTGCAAGTATTAAACTTGATACTGCTCCAGGAGAACGTTATATAAGTCGTGTTCGCTCTGTTGCTCAACAACCTATACAAGACATCTTTGCACAAATTAATGAACGTATTAACAAGGAATTTCTTGAACATCCAGAATACGCCTCTAATGTTGACTTACAGAAAAAACACATCCCATATATTGGTGAGTTACTTCTTGGTCATGTTCGTTACGGAACATTTGGTAAAAACAGTGTAGAAAGTGTTCATCCTTTTTTGAGACAAAATAATTGGATGCACCGAAATTTAATTCTTGCTGGCAACTTTAATATGACTAACGTTAAGGAATTATTTGAGAACATTGTTGAACTTGGACAACATCCAAAAGAATATACTGACACCATCACTATTATGGAAAAAATAGGCCATTTTCTAGATGATGCGGTCAGTAAAATTTACAAAGATTTAAAGAAAGAAGGTTACAGCAAAAGAGAGTCTTCACCCCTTATTGCAGAACGATTAAAGGTTGCTAAAATTTTACGTAAAGCAGCAAAAAACTGGGATGGTGGTTATGCTATGGCTGGAATGATTGGTCATGGTGACTCATTTGTTCTAAGAGATCCTGCCGGAATAAGACCCACCTATTATTATAAAGACGATGAAATTGTCGTGGTTGCTTCAGAACGACCGGTTATTCAAACCGTATTTAATGTTGCCTTTGATGACGTAAAAGAATTAGACCCAGGTCATGCAATAATTACAAAAAAATCAGGTCAGGTTTCTATCAAACGAATATTACGTCCTTTAGAAAGAAAAGCTTGCTCATTTGAACGTATTTATTTTTCAAGAGGTTCTGATGCAGAAATTTACAAAGAGAGAAAATTACTCGGAAAATTGATTATGCCTAAAGTCTTAAAAAGTATTGACTATGACATAATGAATTCTGTATTTTCCTTTATTCCAAATACTGCTGAAACATCCTTCTTTGGCATGATCGAAACGGTTGAGGATTTTTTGAATAAGAAAAAAACAGAAGCAATCTTAAAAGGAAAAAGATCTTTGTCTCCAGAAAAAGTCACAGAAGTCCTTTCACAAAGACCAAGAATTGAAAAGATTGCCATTAAAGATGTGAAACTTCGAACTTTCATAACTGAAGATAGCAGTCGAGATGACTTGGTGGCCCATGTCTATGACATCACTTATGGTGTTATAAAACCTACTGATAATTTGGTGATCATTGATGACAGTATTGTAAGAGGAACTACATTAAAAATGAGTATTCTAAAAATGCTTGACCGCTTAAATCCGAAAAAAATAATAGTTGTTTCATCGGCACCACAAATTCGATATCCAGATTGTTACGGTATTGATATGGCAAATTTAGAAAGTTTGGTTGCCTTTCGAGCTGCTTTAGCATTGCTAAAGGATGTAGGTAACTATGGTATCGTTGACAATGTTTATAAAAAGTGTAAGGCACAAATAAATCTAGTTGACTCGGAAGTTCAAAACTTTGTGAAAGAATTATATGAACCATTTACTGATGATGAAATTTCAGATAAAATCGCCGTACTTTTAAGTAATGAAACTATAAAAGCAGAAGTAAAAATTATCTTCCAAACTGTTTCAAATCTGCACAAGGCGTGTCCAAAAAATTTAGGAGACTGGTATTTTACAGGCGACTATCCAACCTCCGGAGGGAATCGAGTTGTAAACCGCGCATTTATCAATTTTTACGAGGGAAACAAAGAGCGCGCATATTAACGAAATTATTAGGATTTCATCATTTAATCTATGAAATGAGTCTTTTAAACTAAAAAAGATGCAGTTCATCTAATATTTATTCTCTTCTTTTAAAATAAATATACTTTAGTGTCACCATAACATAAGTAGGTTAAGTTCATGGTAGATTTGGGGCAAAAAAAGGTGAACATCTGTTCGCCTTTTTTTATGTACTAAACTTTGTCTCAATAATTTAGTTCATTTTCTCATAATTAATATGTACTCAATTTTCGACTTCTTTTCTAAATTAATAGCAAGATGATGATTTCTCTGTTAGACTAATATATGGGCATTTTATCTAATAAATTTAATATTTAAGTCTCTACTCCATTATATTTGAATCACCATAACATAAGTAGGTTAAGTTTATGGTAGATTTGGGGCAAAAAAGGTGAACATCTGTTCACCTTTTTTATTTGCATAATTGTTAAATTATTTCAATGATTCATAACGACGCTCTACTTCGTTCCAATTAATCACTTTGAAAAAAGCTTCAATATAATCAGGGCGTCTATTTTGATAGTTGAGGTAATAGGCGTGTTCCCAAACATCTAAACCCATTATAGGCGTTCCTCCACAAGAAACACCCGGCATTAATGGGTTGTCTTGATTTGGTGTAGAACAGACCTCTACTTTTCCTCCTTTGTGTACACACAACCAAGCCCAACCAGAGCCGAACTGAGTAGCGGCTGCTTTGCTAAAAACAGCCTTAAAATTATCAACGGTATCATACGCATCAATGATTGCATCCTTCAAAGCCCCAGAAAGGTAACCTTTATCTTCTGGGTTCATAATTTCCCAAAACAAGCTGTGATTGTAAAACCCACCACCATTATTTCTCACGCCAGAATTATTCATATCAAGGTTCGTTAGTAGTTCATTGATTGATTTACCTTCTAGATCCGTTCCCTCAATTGCAGCATTTAATTTAGCTGTGTACCCATTGTGATGTTTTGAATAATGTATTTCCATTGTTCTTGCATCAATGTGAGGTTCTAAAGCATCGTATGCGAAATTTAATTTTGGTAATTCAAAAGCCATAATAATTTATTTTTAAATTTTATTTAAATCAAATTTACAATAAAGGATAATTAAATATCTCAATAAGTTATTAAGATTACTTATTTTGGTATAAAAATTTTCTTTCTTGAATTCGTCCTCTTTTTACATCTATAATGCCTCGGCCGGTAGCGGTAAAACCTACTCTTTAGTCAAAGCATATTTAAAGTTATTAATTCAATCTCCAAAAGCAGATTTTTTTAAACATATTTTAGCAATTACTTTTACTAATAAGGCTGTTGCTGAAATGAAAGTGCGAATTATTGAAACCTTAAAAGAGTTCTCAGATTCAACAATGTGTCATGGCAACGGAAGTATGTTTGAAGAAATTCGTAAGGACTTAAATTTACCTTCTAAAACGTTACAAAAAAAGTCACAAAAGATTCTTTTCAATATTTTAAAAAACTATGGTGCTTTTGATATTTCTACCATTGATAAATTCACACAAAAACTGATAAGAACATTTGCCTTTGATTTAAAATTACCCTTAAATTTTGAAGTGGAGTTAGATACTGAATCCTTATTATTTAAATCTGTTGATAATTTAATTTCTAAAGCTGGAACAGACAACGAACTCACAAAATTACTTATTGATTTTGCTATTGAAAAAATAGAAGACAACCGAAGTTGGGACGTTTCATATGACTTTAATAACATATCCAAGCTTCTAGTGAACGAAAATGATATTCCTTTCCTAAACGTTTTAAAAAATAAAACTCTTGATGATTTCAAAGCACTTAAAAACTCTCTCAATAAACGCTCATCATTTATTGAAAAACAAATTAAAGAAACAGCTTTATCTGCACTAAGTTTAATTACAAACAATGGTTTAGAATATTCAAATTTTAGCAGGCAAACTTTACCAAAACATTTTATTAAAGCATCTCAATTAGATATTAATAACTTGTACAGTAACAAACTACAAGAAAATCTTGAACAACAATCAAGCATTTATAACAAAACCTTAGATGAGCGCTTAAAAAAACTTATTGACCTTATTTTACCCAAACTAAAAACACAGTATTTAATATTAAAAACACTAATTTATCAATATAAATTCATCTCAAACTGCTACAAAAACTGTACGCCTTTATCGGTATTAAACCTCATAAATAACGAATTATTGTCAATCAAAATTGATGAAAATAAATTGTTGATTTCAGAATTTAATTCAATAGTTAGTGATCAAATAAAAAGTCAACCTGTCCCCTTCATATACGAGCGAATTGGAGAAAAATTTAAACATTACTTTATTGACGAGTTTCAAGACACTTCAGAAATGCAGTGGACTAATCTGATTCCGTTAATAGATAATGCTCTTTCAAGTGAAAACGCTAGTTTAATGATTGTTGGAGATGCAAAACAAGCCATTTACCGGTGGCGCGGTGGAAAAGCCAATCAATTCATTAATTTATTCAACAACTCGGATAACCCTTTTAATATTGACTCTGAAATCAAATCACTCGATACAAACTATCGAAGCTCTAAGGCGATCATAGAATTTAATAATTCATTTTTTCGCTTTTGTTCAAATCATGCGTTTTTAGACAATAGTCACAAGGAATTATACCATAACAGTGAACAAAAGACAAACTCAAAGAAGCAAGGATTTGTCAATTTGTCTTTTTTAAATGTTTCAGATTTCTCCATTAATGATGTGTACCCTCAAAAGGTGTTGGATCAAATACACAACTGCATAAACCTTGGCTACAAACTCAGTGATATTTGCGTTTTAGTGAGAAAATCAAAGGAGGGAGTTGCTATCGCTAATTTTCTAAGCGATCGAGATATTAATATAATTTCATCTGAAACTCTCGCGGTTGAGAGATCTCTAGAAGTTTGTTTCATTGTGTCAACACTGCGTTATTTAATGAATCACTATGACGATCAGTCAAAACTAGAAATGCTCATTTATTTAGTAGACAAACTAGAGGTCCCAAACAAACATGACTTCATCTCTCATCATATAAGACTAAATCAAGATGGCTTTTTTAAAGCTCTGAGCTGTTATAACATTTTATTTGATGCACACGAATCTGTTCAACTCCCCATATACGAGTTAATTGAAAGTATTATTTATCAATTTTCCCTCACAACATCCTCTGACGCTTACATTCAGTTCTTTCTAAATTTCACTTTTAAATTTTCAAGTAGCCACTCTAGTAACATAACAGATTTTCTGCAGTATTATGATCGTAAAAAAGACCGGTTAAAAATAAACTCGCCTGAAGGAATAAATGCAATTCAAATTATGACGATTCATAAATCAAAAGGATTGGAATTTCCAATTGTTATCTTTCCTTATGCCGATTTGAATATTTATGAGGAAATTGATCCGAAAATTTGGTTTTCACTTGATGACGATGACTATTGTGGTTTTTCTCATACTCTATTAAGTTACAATAAAGATATGGCCGAATTTGGAGAGCAAGGTCTAGAAATAGATTACATACATAAAACTGAGTTAGAATTGGATAGCTTAAATTTACTTTACGTTGCACTCACGAGAGCTGTTGAAAAACTCTACATAGTTAGCGGTGTTCACTACGACTCCAAAAAAAATGTTGTCATCAAAAACAATCGGTTTTCGGGATTATTCATAAATTATTTAAAAGATCTTAATCTTTGGAGAGACGAGCAATTAGACTATAGCTTTGGAAAAAATGATAACGTGATCCCAAAAAAGGATTCTGAAAAGAATACTTATCATCAACAACTTTTTATCTCAATTCCAAGAAAGGAACACCAAATTAATATTTTGACAAAATCAGGATTGCTTTGGGATACCTCACAAAAAAAAGCAATTGAAAAAGGAAATCTAATTCATGATGTCATGTCTCATATTAAAACTCAAAAAGATATTTCTTTTGCACTGAGTTCTATGCTTGACACAGGGATTATAAACAACAATCAAAAAAACAAATTATCAAAGGTTGTTATGTCTATCGTTACGCATCCCAAATTAAAATCATACTACTCTGAAAAGAATACTGTGTTTAATGAACGTGACATCATTACTTCAACTGGACTTAATTTAAGGCCCGATCGATTAGTGTTTACGAACAAACAAGAAGTGACAATAATTGATTACAAATCGGGTGTACAACAAAAACAGCATGAGGCACAACTACAAACATATCAAAACGCTCTTGAAGACATGGGTTTTAATGTTTACAACAAGCTTCTGGTTTACATAAATGACACGATTGAAATAAAAGAAGTTTAACTTTGTAAAAAAATACACATGTACGGAAATCTTAAAACACACTTACAAAACGAAATAGAATCTATAAAAGCTCAAGGACTATTTAAAAAAGAACGAATCATTACCTCAGCTCAAGGTGCTGAAATTACATTAAGTTCTGGAGAAACAGTTTTGAATTTTTGCTCCAATAATTACTTGGGGCTTTCCAATCATCCTGAAGTTATTGAAGCCGCAAAAAACATAATGGATTCTCATGGCTTCGGAATGTCGTCAGTTCGATTCATATGTGGTACTCAAGATATTCATAAAGAATTGGAAGAAAAAATAGCGCATTTTTATCAAACTGAAGATACAATTTTATACGCAGCAGCCTTTGATGCCAATGGTGGAGTTTTTGAGCCTTTACTCAATAACGAAGATGCTATAATATCTGATTCTTTAAATCACGCTTCCATCATTGATGGAGTTAGACTTTGCAAAGCCTCGAGGTATCGTTATCAAAATAACGATATGATTGACCTTGAAAAGCAACTTATAAAAGCATCTGAAAACGGCGCTAGACATAAAATTATAGTAACAGATGGTGTCTTTTCTATGGATGGGATCGTAGCGTCCTTAGATAAGATTTGTGACCTTGCAGAAAAGTATGATGCTTTAGTAATGATTGATGAATGCCATGCAGCGGGATTTATAGGTCAAACCGGTCGAGGAACTCTCGAAGAAAAAAATGTTATGGCCAGAATCGATATCATTACGGGTACTCTTGGTAAAGCTTTAGGAGGAGCAATGGGAGGTTACACTACCGGGAAAAAAGAAATCATTGAGCTTTTAAGACAGCGGTCAAGACCTTATTTATTTTCGAATTCATTAGCCCCAAGTATTGTTGGCGCTTCATTGAAGGTGTTTGATATACTAGAAAAGGATACTTCCCTTAGAGATCGCTTAGAATGGAATACCAATTACTTTAAAAAAGGTATCATACAAGCAGGATTTGATGTTGTTGAAGGCAATTCAGCCATTGTACCTATCATGTTGTATGATGCAAAATTATCTCAAAATGCAGCAAATTTACTGCTTGATGAAGGTATTTATGTTATTGGGTTTTTCTTTCCAGTAGTACCAAAAGATCGGGCAAGAATAAGAGTACAATTATCTGCCGCTCATAACAAAACACAACTCGATAAAGCAATTCAAGCCTTTATAAAAGTTGGAAAACAATTAAAAATTATTTAGAATGCCTTTTAAATGCCCTTGTTTTTATCATAAAAAAAGCAATATTTTTTATATTAAACTTTGTTAATAACATTTAACAACTTACTTTTGCCTTTAATTAACTTTTAAATTAAAATTTTTGAATATGAAAAATCTTAGCAGATTAATGTTCGTATTGTTGTTATTGATTGGTTTTAATAATGCAAATGCACAAGATGATAACAACCCTTGGCAATTCAGTTTTGGTATTAATGCCGTTGATCTTTATCCAGTAGGAGAAAATGCCCCTCTTGGAGAATACTTTGATGAATTTTTCAATGTTACAGATCACTACAATATTTTACCATCACTTTCAACGTTTACCGTATCTAAATATATGGGTGATAATCTCTCTTTCGGAATAAGAGGATCTGTAAATTCAATTTCAAAGGTTGGTGATTCTACGACAGAAGACGATTTATCATATTTTGCCATTAATGGTATCTTAAAATATAACCTTGGACCTGTTCTAGATTGGAACAAATTACAGCCTTACTTTGGTGTAGGAGGTGGTTACACATGGGTTGATAAAATTGGTGCAGGAACCGTTAATGGTTCTTTTGGTTTAAGTTATGTAATGAGTGAAACTGTGTCTTTAGTGGCAGAATCAACATATAAGCACGCTTTCGAAAACTATTTACCAAAACATTTTGAGCACTCAATAAGTGTTGCTTTTAATTTTGGTGGTAAAGATTCTGATGGCGATGGTATTTATGATAAAAACGATTTATGCCCTGATGTACCAGGATTAGCTGAATTTGATGGCTGTCCAGATTCTGATGGTGACGGGATCGAAGATTCTAAAGACACATGTCCAAATGAAGCTGGTTTAGCCGAATTTGATGGTTGCCCAGATACAGATGGTGATGGTGTTTCAGATAACAATGATGATTGTCCAAATACAGCTGGTCTTAAATCCTTAGGGGGTTGCCCTGATACTGATGGCGATGGCATTGCTGATGGAAGTGATAATTGTCCAAATGAAGCGGGTCCAGCTGCAAATAATGGATGCCCTTGGCCTGATTCTGACGGTGATGGCGTATTAGATAAAGATGATCAGTGTCCTAACGAGGCTGGAACAGTTGCCAATAATGGGTGCCCAGAAATTAATCCAACAGTAGAAGTAATGGATACTTTAAATGAGTACTCGAGATCTATTGGATTTGCTACTGGAAAATCATCATTCAAAGAAAAAACTGAAAATATTCTAAATGCAATGACTGCAATTTTTAAGGAATATCCAAAAGCAAATTTCATCATTGAGGGTCATACAGACAGTACAGGTAGTGAAGGTTTTAATCAAAAACTTTCAGAGAAAAGAGCAAATGCTGTTCACGATTATTTAGTTGCAAACGGAATTAGTGATGATCGTTTATCAACTGTTGGTTACGGTGAAACTCGACCAATTGACGATAATAAAACAAGAGCTGGGCGATCAAACAACAGACGTGTTGACGTAATATTAAATGATTAATTATTACAGATAATTAAAATTTAAAAATAAGTTAAAAACGCTGAGATAATATCTCAGCGTTTTTTATTTTTATAACATGACAAGTTTTATTTACGACGTTTTAATTGATTTAAAAAAAAAGAATAAAAATCTATCTGAACTTATATTTATTCTTCCAAGTAAAAGAGCTGGCATTGTATTAAGAAGAGAATTAGCACATATTGAAAAACGCACTCTCTTTGCTCCTTTAATTTATAGTATTGAAGAATTTTCTGAAGAGCTTTCAGGTTTAAAATCAAAGCAAAAAATAGAGCTTTTATTTTTATTTTATGAAGTTTACCAAAACGAAACTATTGAGAAACATCAAGAACCGTTTGACTCTTTTTTAAAATGGGCTCAAATTCTTTTACAAGATTTTAATGAAATTGATCGGTACTTAATTGATCCAAAACATATTTTTAATTATTTACACGATATTCAAAAAATTAATTCAGATCATTGGTCACTATCAAAAAATCAAACGAGTCTTACCAATAATTACTTAGTTTTTTGGTCTCAATTACACAATTTATACGAATCATTTACAAGGGTCTTAATTAATTCGGGAAGTGGTTATCAAGGATTAATTTACAGAGAAGCGACAGAGAATATTGAAAATTACATCCAAGCAAACACCAATAAGCACCATGTTTTTGTTGGCTTTAATGCGTTAAACACTGCTGAGTCAACCATCATACAAGAATTGTTAAATAATGGTGTAGCAGATGTTTATTGGGATATCGATGAAGAATTCATGAACTCAGAAATTCATACAGCTTCACACTTCATTAAGAATCACCAATCAGAATGGCCTCATTATCAAACACATCCATTCAATTTCATAACAAACAACTTTAAAACAAAAAAGAAGATACAGATCATTGGTGTTCCACAAAACATTGGACAAGCAAAGGTTATTGGTGAGACTCTCCATAATCTAAAAAAAACAACAACTATTGATAAAACAGCTGTTGTTTTAGGAGATGAATCACTTTTAATTCCCGTATTAAATTCGCTCCCAAATCAACTTAATACTTTAAACATTACCATGGGGTTTCCACTAAAAGAAACGCCTTTAACTTCTTTATTTGAGCTCTTATTTAGTGTCCATGTCAAACAGCATGAAACGTTTTATCACAAAGATGTCATTTCCGTATTATCCCACCAATACATTTGTAAATTACTTAACAAAAACACCTCTGAGGACCTTGTAAATTATATTAAAAAACAAAATTTAATTCATATTTCGAAAACAGATCTACAATCATTATCTAAAGAAAATGAACATCTTATTTCATTGTTATTTGGCCATTGGAAAAATGATCCGAATACAGCAATTGACAATTGTTTATCATTAATTTTGCTCATTAAAAATAATCTTCGCTCTAAAAAAGACAACGCTTTAAGTCTAGAATATTTATATAGGTTTCATGAAGTATTCAATATCTTATTTAAATTGAATCAGACATATGCAAGTTTGACATCCATAAAATCTTTAGAAAGCCTCTTCAAAGAGCTTATAGCATCAGAAACATTAGACTTTAAAGGAGAGCCTTTGCAGGGATTACAGTTAATGGGAATGCTTGAATCCAGAGTTTTAGATTTTGAAACTGTTATCATTTCTTCTGTTAATGAGGGAATACTACCTTCGGGAAAAACAAACAACTCATTCATCCCGTTTGATGTCAAAATTGAAGTAGGATTACCAACATATAGGGAAAAAGATGCGGTGTATACGTATCATTTTTATCGCCTATTGCAAAGAGCAAAACAAATTTTTATAATTTATAATACAGAAGTTGACGCCCTTAATGGTGGAGAGAAAAGTCGTTTTATTTCACAATTAGAGATTGAAAATCACCACCTTATAGAACACCAAATACTCAGTCCTAAAATACCAAAAGTTGAAAACTCTCTTGTAACTATTTCAAAAAACAAAAAAATTATTACTAAGCTTAAAGCGATAGCTGCTGAAGGCTTTTCCCCTTCGTCCTTGACCACTTATATTAAAAATCCTCCAGAATTTTACTTTAGAAAGGTGTTAGGGGTCAAAGAAAACGAAAATGTAGAGGAAGTCGTTGCTGCTAACACCCTTGGTACTGTTATACATAATACTTTAGAAGATTTTTATAAGCCTTTAGAGGGTTGCTGCCTTTCCATTAAAGACATGGATGCCATGATAGCAAAAATCAATATCACGATAACAAAACATTTCTCAGATGTTTACAAAAAAGGCTCTATTTCAAAAGGTAAAAATCTTATTATTTTTGAAATTGCAAAACGTTACGTTTTAAACTTTTTAAACTTTGAAAAAGCGTCCTTAAAAAAAGGACATCAAATAAAAATAATCTCTATTGAAAATAATTTAAGTATTCCAATAGATATTAAAGAATTAAACTTCCCAATTCGTCTAAAAGGAAAAGTTGATCGGATTGATGAGTTTGATGGGGTAACAAGAATTATTGATTATAAAACTGGCAAAGTTGAGCAACGTGATGTTAATCTTGAAAACTGGAATGATCTAACAATAAATTATGATAAACACCATAAAAGTTTTCAGGTACTTTGCTATGCTTACATGATTGATGAAAAAATCCTTCAAAACAACGAATGTGAAGCAGGTATTATTTCATTTAAAAATTTATCCTCAGGGTTTTTGAAATTTCAAAAAATAGATAAGCTTACAAAACCTGTCAAAAAACATTCTATTATTAACGATACAATAATTACAGACTTTTGTACCGAATTAAAAAAATTAATTACTGAAATATTTAATTCTAATATTGATTTTATCCAAAAACACGTATCTTAATGGATGTCTTAAATAATTATATTTTACAAAGAGGTATTAAAAAATCTATAGTTGTTGATGTCTATTATTCTCAAAAAAAGCATCAACAACCGATTATCATATTTTGCCACGGCTATAAGGGTTTTAAAGATTGGGGAGCTTGGCATTTAATGGCTAATAATTTTTCTGAAAAAGGTTATTGCTTTGTGAAGTTTAACTTTTCACACAATGGTGGTACAACTTCAAATCCAATTGATTTCTCCGATTTAAATGCATTTGGCCTTAATAACTATACAAAAGAATTAGATGATTTAAGTGATGTTATAGATTGGGTACAAAATTATTTTAAAAGTAACTTGTTTGTTAATAGCAAAAATATTTGTCTTTTGGGTCATAGTCGTGGTGGAGGTATTTGTATTTTAAAAGCATCGCGAGATCAACGAATCAAAAAAGTAATTACCCTAGCAAGTGTTTGCGATTTTAAAAAACGTACAAAAGCCATTAGTGATTTGAAGGATTGGAAAAAAACAGGTGTTGCTTATGTGTTAAATGGGAGAACACATCAGAGAATGCCGCATTTTTACCAATTTTATGAAGATCTAATAGCCAATAGCGAGGCTCTTAATATTGAAGTCGCAACAAAGCAAATACAAATCCCTCAACTCATTATTCACGGTGACTCAGACTCATCAGTATCTATTGAAGAGGCTCAAAAATTGCATAGATGGAACCCTAAAAGCGAACTTCGTACCGTAAAAAATGCAAATCATGTCTTCAACACAAAACATCCTTGGAATTTAAATTATATGCCCCCTGAATTATTATCAGTTATATCACTAATATCAAGATTTTTAATAAAGGAATCATAGTCAAATTCCATGTCTTACTATTTCAAAAAGTTTTTTTCAATAATATAACCTTTACTAAACGCAACCTTTTAAAAAAATTGTATCTACAAAATAGTTAGTTAGTTTTAATTCCTTTCAATTTATTGCCAAGGAGTAACATTATTAGATTATATCAATCTAGTTGTTACTCCTTAATTGTTTAATTAGCTCAAATATCGAACTTCTCAATGTGACTATTCTCGCTTTAGAAGGTCTCTACTTAACTTACTTATTCCTTTATGGAGACGTTGCTAATAATTGTTATTACAACGAAAAGCCTATAATTTGGTTTTAAAAAATTGTGTTTTTTTCTATTTTTATACCGTTACTTAGCAAAAAATTAATGTCGATCATATAATGCCTCAAAATGAATTGGAAAAATAGGATGAATATGAGCTAAAATATGTACAGAAAATAGAGATTAAATATGGTAAAATTGATTGAAGATATAGGTGAGACTTACAAAAAGATTGTTTGGAAATTCGTAGTTGAAATAAATGACATGAAAATAGGGGTTGTTTATGAAGCAGATAATGATCATAAAGGATTTACTTACTTTAAGTTTATTGATGATAGGTTTATTTACGAAGAATTAGTAAGTGATGTGTTAAGTGACGATGATAAGTTTAATATTGAAGAAATCTTTTTTAATGACACAAATTATAATAGTTAAGAAAGATGTTGTTAAGAGATAGTGACACGAGAATAAACGCTATTAAAAAACATCAAAGTGAAAAAGTGACTACTCTAAAAAATAAAAAAGAGCTATAAATTAATATAACTCTTTAGTAATTAATTAGTGGAGAAGATGGGATTCGAACCCACGACCTCTTGACTGCCAGTCAAGCGCTCTAGCCAACTGAGCTACATCCCCAATAGTTATTTTAACCCACTTAGTACCAAGACAGGTTTTGTGCTATAAAAATCCTTCTTCAGAATTGTGTTTTTTTCCCACTTTTTTATAAAAAACCCCCGTTTTCTACGAACTACACATAAAACATCTGGGTCGTGAGACTTGTAGTGTTCTAAAACACCTTGAAACGTTGTCGCATTCTCAGTTTCAGTTATATTAGTTATGATAGCTTGTAAAGGCTCATTGATATTAAAATCTCCAACATTATAGTAGGTGGTTTTAACCAGAAGTAAATTAATAACTGTTTTAAATTTATTCTTAATATCTAATAATGGCTTCAAAGAATTCTCTTTTTTCAAAATAGCTGACTTAACAGCTAATAAAATTCTAGTTATCGGCTTAAATACATAATTTTCAGGAATAATTAGAGCAGGTATTTGTGTTTGCTTAATAATTTTACCTGACGTATTTCCTAAAAAAACCTCGTCCTTAACGGAATTAGTTCTTGGTTCTATTAATATCAAATCAATGTCGGCAGCTTTACCAATTAATTTTAATGTATCTATTAAATTGCCTTTTAAGACCTTGACTGAGAAATCAATATTTTTAGTATCTATTTGAGATACTAATCCGTTTAAATACGCTTTCCCCTCACGCTCTAAAATGGCATCAACCTTTATCATGGTGCCTGCCTTGGGGTAAACATTATAAACTTGAACAATAAATAGTTTCGCATTGAATGCCTTTGCGAAATCAACAGCATACTGCAAATGACTCAACACATTATCTGAGGATCCAACTGGGACTAAAATATTTTTCATAAGTACACTTTAAAGCCTATTTTTAAACTTTAATAACAAAAATACATCTTTTTATTAAGTAATTAAGATGCGACCTATCAGTTGAAAACGACAATCACATTTAAACAAATTAACAAACTTGCTATTCCAGCGTTAATTTCAGGAGTCTCCGAGCCAATTTTATCATTGACTGATGCTGCTATTGTAGGAAATATTCAATTTAATGCTACAGAATCGCTTGCTGCTGTTGGTATCGTGACAACATTTTTATCAATGTTAATTTGGATATTAGGACAAACTAGAAGTGCCATATCTTCTTTAGTCTCTCAATATCTTGGTGCTAATAATTTAGATGCAATAAAAACACTTCCGGCACAGGCTATTCTTTTAATTACGTCCTTAAGCATCGTCATTATAATTCTTACTTACCCCTTTGCTGAATACATTTTTAAACTATACAACGCTTCTGATATAATTTTAGATTACAGTGTTAATTATTATAGAATCCGTGTTTTTGGTTTTCCTTTTACCTTATTTACAATTGCTGTTTTTGGAACCTTTAGGGGCCTTCAAAATACTTTTTATCCGATGATAATTGCCATTGTAGGTACAGTTATAAACATTGTTCTAGATGTAATTCTTGTTTACGGTATTGAAGGTATTTTACCCGCAATGCACATAGAGGGAGCAGGTTATGCAAGTGTTATTGCACAATTAATAATGGCTTTGCTGTCTATCTACTACCTGCTCGTTAAAACAACATTTTCTCTTAAAGTTAGTCTTACACTAAACAAAGAAATTAAAACCTTTTCTTTAATGATTCTAAACCTATTTGTGAGAACCTTAGCTTTAAATATCACGTTATATTATGCAAGTGCTTTTTCGACTAGCTACGGAAAAGAGTATATAGCCGCTTATACCATTGCCATAAATCTTTGGTTTTTAGGGGCCTTTATTATTGATGGATATTCCAGCGCGGGAAATATTCTTTCCGGAAAGTTGTTTGGACAAGAAAACTATCAAGCCCTTTTAAGACTGAGCTCTAAGCTTATTAAATACGGCATTATTTTAGGAATATCCATGGCAATAATTGGAGGTCTCTTCTACGAGATTATCGGTACTGTGTTTACAAAAGACCCCAAAGTACTACATGAATTTTATCAGGTTTTTTGGATCATTCTTTTGATGCAACCATTATGTGCTTTAGCATTTATTTTTGACGGTGTCTTTAAAGGACTTGGTAAAATGAAATATTTAAGAAACGTGCTACTCTTTTCTACTTTCATGGTTTTTTTGCCTCTACTTTTTTGGCTAGACTCTATGAATTATAAACTTTATGGTATTTTTATAGCATTTACAGCATGGATAATTGCCAGAGGAGTCCCTTTAATAATTAAATTTAGACAACAATTTTCACTCCTATCTCAAAAGGTGTAACTTTGAAAATTATTACCTGATTGTATCATGAAACTAATAACCCTTTTTTATCAAATTAACATCAATGAAAAATTGAAAAGCGCCCCAAATAGTGACTATGAAATAGGTGTTTTTATTGGGACACTATTACCTTTTATTATTTTAGTAACCATTGCCTTTTTGGTTTTTAAATACAACAAAAATAAAATTAAAAAAAACTGATATGGATATCCTGAATTTTCTAAGTGGCAACGGTCTATTCCTAGTGCTAGGGGTTGCTTTGATTATTATTTATTTTATAAACCGAAATAAGAAATCTCGATGAGTCATATTCGCATTACAAAACAATTCTCATTTGAAACAGGACACGCGCTTTACGGCTATGATGGTAAATGTAAAAATGTTCATGGTCATAGCTATCGGCTAGAGGTTACGGTTATTGGGATTCCTATAAATGATAACACGAATGTTAAATTTGGCATGGTTATCGACTTTGGAGATCTTAAAAAAATTGTAAAAGAAGAAATTGTCAATGTTTTTGATCATGCTACAGTCTTCAATAAAAACACTCCACATGTTGAATTAGCAAGAGAACTGGAAATTAGAGGGCACAATGTTTTGCTTGTTGATTACCAACCAACAAGTGAAATGATGGTCATTGATTTTGCTTCAAAAATAAAAAAGCGATTACCAAGAAATATTAAATTATTCTCTTTGAAACTTCAAGAAACAGCCACAAGTTTTGCAGAATGGTATGCAAAAGATAATGAATAAGGTTCAGCACATATCCGTTTCTAAAGGTAAAAAAGTCTATTTTTCATCAGATAACCACTTGGGGGCTCCAACTATGGGTAAATCTAAGGAGCGTGAAAAAAAATTCGTTAATTGGTTAGATCATATAAAAACTGATGCAGCAGCAATCTTTCTTCTTGGCGATTTATTTGATTTTTGGTTTGAGTATAATAAAGTTATTCCTAAAGGGTTTACTAGAACTTTAGGAAAACTCGCTGAAATTTCTGATTCTGGTATTCCTATTTATTATTTTGTTGGTAATCACGATTTATGGATGAATGGATATTTTGAAGAAGAACTAAATATTCCTGTTTTTCATAAGCCAAAAGAATTCTTTATAAATCAAACTTCCTTTTTTATAGGTCATGGTGACGGCCTTGGACCGCATGATATAGCCTACAAGCGAATGAAAAAAGTCTTTATAAATCCTATTTTTAAATGGGTTTTTAAATGGGTTCATCCAGATATAGGGGTGGCTATCGCTCAATACTTATCAGTAAAAAATAAGCTTATTTCTGGAGATCAAGACGCACAATTCTTAGGAAATGATAACGAATGGCTTGTACAATATTGTAAAAGGAAACTTGAAGAAAATCATCGCGATTATTTTGTGTTTGGTCATAGACATCTACCATTAGAAATCCCACTAAACACAGCATCTACTTATATCAATTTAGGAGATTGGATACAATATTTTACCTATGGTGTCTTTGACGGAAACAAACTTGAATTAAAAACATACTAGTCAGATTCATGTGCCTTCATGTCTTCTGTTAAATCTAACTTTCTAAATGATGGCGAAACAATTCCAGTTGTAACAACCGTAATTAATGTCATCGTTCCTCCAAAAACAACAGCAGAAACAGCTCCCATTAATTTTGCTGTTAAACCACTTTCAAAAGCTCCAAGCTCATTGGATGAGCCAACGAACATGGAATTTACTGAAGCAACGCGCCCCCTCATATCGTCAGGGGTTTTTAATTGTAAAATTGTTTGTCTAATCACCATTGAAACTCCATCCGTTACACCACTAAAAAATAAGGCTATCACAGATATCCAAAACACAGAAGATATCCCAAAAACAATAATACAAAGACCAAAACCAAAAATCGCAATAAGTAATTTCATCCCAGCATGTCTACTAATTGGAATATATGCTGTTACAAGCATTGTTAAAAATGCACCAACTGCCGGAGCCGCCCTTAAAACTCCGAATCCTTCTGGACCAACCTTGAGAATGTCTTGTGCAAAAACTGGTAATAAAGCAACTGCGCCACCAAATAAAACAGCCACCATGTCTAAGGTAATAGCTCCTAATATCGCTTTTGTTTTGAACACAAATCGCACACCTTCCTTTAAACTCTGAAAAATTGGTTCTCCAATTTTTGGATTTAAAATTGGTTTTGGTGGAATTTTAAATAAAAAAATTAATGAAGAAATGACTAAACCAAAAACAACACATAAGGACCAATGAACACCAATCCAATGAATGCACGCCCCTGCAAATGCAGGTCCTAGAACGGACGCCATTTGCCATGTTGAACTATTCCAAGTAGCAGCATTTGGATACACTTTTTTTGGAACGATTAAAGCTACCAGTGAAAAAATCGTTGGTCCAAAAAATGATCGTAAAAACCCTCCAAAAAAAACAAGGCCATAAATACAATACAACACGCTATTTACAGTCCAGTCCCCAACAACTCGTGGCCAAGTGAGTAAAAACAAACCAAAACTAATAAAACTAAAAGCAGCAATACACTTGGCTAATAAGTTTCTCTTTTCACTCTGATCAACAATATGACCGGCAAACAGAGCCATGGTAAAAGCAGGAATTATTTCCATAAGACCAATAATTCCTAATGATAACGGATCCTTCGTCAATGTATATACCTGCCATTCAATAATTATAAATTGCATAGACCAACCAAAGACTAACACGAATCTCACTAATAAAAAAATATTAAACTCCTTAAATCGAAGCGCTGCGTAAGGATCTGTTTTTGACATATTATGGTTTTATATCTTTAATTTTTAATTGTAAAGTAATGTTCCCTTGCCAGTGGTTTTCATCAATAGAGTATATAGCTTTAAACAATTTGTGATTTGAAATTATATTTAATTTATCTCCCAAGCTAAATCCAATTCCTGGAATAGGGGTTCCTCCCGACTGGGTTAATGTCATTCGTAGATGCTTTAAGTCTTCTCCAACACATTTCCCAAAACCTGTGTCTTTTAAATTATCAGACATAAATATTGGACTCATGTTTCCGGGGCCAAAAGGCGCAAATTGCTTTAAAATTCTCCATAATTTTTGATCTATTTGACCTAAGTCAATGGATGCATCTACTTTTGCCTCTGGAGTCATATAAGCCAAATTAATAGTTTTTGAAACCTCATATTCAAATGCCTCCTTGAAAGCCTCATAATTTTCCAACCTAATGGTTAAACCTGCTGCATATTTGTGTCCTCCAAATTGTTCAATATGTTCTGAACATGACTCAAGTGCGTTGTAAATATCAAATCCAGTAATAGATCTTGCTGACGCAGCCAAAAAATCTCCACTTTTTGTGAATACTATTGTTGGCCTATGATATGTTTCTATAAGCCTTGAAGCAACAATACCAATAACACCTTTATGCCAAGTGTCTTTAAAAACGATCGTTGTCATCTTTTCCTCTTCTTTATCATCCTTAATTAGTTGCAGCGCCTCATTGGTAATTTGCTTATCTGTTTCTCTTCTGTCTAAGTTAAACTGCTCTATTTCAGCTGCGTATTCATTCACCAAAATTACATTTGTTTCAGACAATAAAGTGACCGCATAATTGCCGTGTTTCATCCGTCCAGCAGCATTAATTCTTGGCGCAACTCGAAAGACAAGATCTGTTATTGTGATATTTTGTTTGTTTGCTTGGCGCAAAATTATTTCAATTCCGGGTCGTGGATTCGAGTTGACCACTTGTAATCCAAAATAAGCAAGAACTCTGTTCTCTCCAGTAATTGGCACTATATCTGCACCAATTGCCAATACTACTAGGTCTAGATATGCAGTGAGTGCATCAATACTCTTTCCTTCTTTTGAGTTCAGGGCTTGAATAAGCTTAAATCCAACTCCGCAACCACATAATTCTTTGTAAGGGTATGTACAATCTTGTCGTTTAGGGTCTAAAACAGCCACCGCACCGGGCAGTTGAGCTGCAGGTCTATGATGGTCACAAATAATAAAATCAATACCTTTATTTTTTGCGTAAAGAACTTTGTCAATAGCTTTTACACCACAATCAAGAGCGATTATTAGGCTAAAATCATTATCATGAGCAAAGTCTATTCCTTTATATGACACCCCATACCCCTCCTCATACCTGTCGGGGATGTAGGTTGCAACAGTTCGTGTTCTGGTTGTTAAATAAGTAGACATCAAAGCGACAGATGATGTTCCATCGACATCATAATCTCCATACACTAAAATATGTTCTCCCGAATTAATTGCTTTTTCAATTCTTGATACTGCGACCTCCATATCTTTCATTAAAAAAGGATCGTGCAAGTCTTCTAAATTAGGTCTGAAAAAATGCTTCGCATCATGGAATGTTTCAATACCCCTTTGAACTAAAAGAGCTGCAATAACATCATTTATTTGAAGTTGGTCTTTAAGATGTTCAACCTTTGTAACATCTGGTTTCGGCTTGAGTGTCCAACGCATAAATACCTCAGATAATTAATTATTTTGATAGTGAATCTCGATACTTAATTCAGCAAATCGTCGAAACATTTCCATGACTCCACAGTATTTTTCAACTGACAAATCAACTGCTTTTTTAAACTTTGATTGATTTAGATTATTCCCTTTAAAATAATATCTGATAATTACTTTATTGAAATATTTTGGATGCTCTTGTGTTAATTCTCCTTCTACATCCATGTTAAATTCGTAGTCTGTAATCTTCATTTTATTTAAAATTGAAACTACATCAATCCCAGAGCAACCCGCAAGAGCAGACAACATCATCGTTTTTGGCGATACTCCAAAAAGCTTGTCTGAGCCTTCTACATGAGTATCCATCAAGGTGGTATTACCACTCGGGTCGTCAGACTCAAAAGACATACCTCCTTGCCATTCTACTTTGACTTTTCTTATCATATATAAATATTTTTTGTTTCTTGTTACTATCAAAAATAAGACTATTAAATTAATAATTTAGACATATGGCATTGGTAAATCCTCTATCCTCAAATCACGATTCAGAAACTCATGAATTAGCAGCATTCTTCAACGAAACTTTAGGTTTTTGTCCTAACTCTGTATTAACTATGCAGCATCGCCCCGCCATAAGTAAAGCTTTTATCAATTTAAATAAGGCTGTAATGGCTAATGAAGGAAAGGTGACCTCTGCCCTAAAACGAATGATTGCTTGGGTAAGTAGCAACGCAACAGGGTGCAGATATTGCCAAGCTCATGCGATCAGAGCTGCAGAACGATACGGCGCTAAGGATGAGCAGCTAAAACATATTTGGGAGTTTAAAACACATCCAGCTTTTAATGATGCCGAACGTGTTGCTTTAGAATTTAGTCTTGCTGCTTCATTAGTTCCAAATGCTGTTAATGCTGATATTAAATCACAATTACATGCTTATTGGAATGATGGCGAAATCGTTGAGATATTGGGAGTCATTTCTCTTTTTGGTTTTTTAAACCGTTGGAATGACAGTATGGGGACCACTATTGAGGAAGATGCTGTTAATAGCGGTAAGCAATATCTTGAAGGGCATGGTTGGGACGAAGGAAAGCATAACGGCTCTGCCTATTAATACTTATTAAAGTCTTAAAAAATTATTTTTTGCCCTGAACAACAATCACTAATTCTCCTTTTGGGGTGTTGTTCGAATAATAATCTAATACTGTTTTAACAGTACCTCTGTATGTTTCCTCATACATTTTTGATAATTCTCTTGACACTGAAACACATCTGTCCTCTCCAAAAAAATCACAGAAAGAGGACAGTGTTTTTAAAAGCTTATGAGGGCTTTCATAAAAAATCATGGTTCTTGTTTCATCTGCTAGTAATCGCATTCGGGTTTGCCTACCTTTCTTAATTGGTAAAAATCCTTCAAACACAAATTTATCATTAGGTAAACCACTATTTACCAAAGCGGGAACAAAGGCAGTTGCACCCGGCAAGCAGTCTACCTCAATATCATTTTGAATACAGGCTCTTACGAGTAAAAACCCTGGATCAGAAATAGCAGGAGTCCCAGCGTCACTAATTAAAGCTAAGTTTGTTCCTGATTTTAATTTTTGAATGATTCCACCAACAGTTTTATGTTCATTATGCATATGATGACTTTGCATCGATGTTTTAATGTTAAAATGCTTTAATAGTTTTCCTGACGTTCTTGTGTCTTCCGCTAAAATCAGATCGACCTCTTTTAAAACTTCAAGAGCTCTCAAGGTTATGTCTTGAAGGTTTCCTATTGGAGTCGGGACTATAAATAATTTACTCATGAACCAAACTTGGTTTCAATAATTTCCATAAAACGATTTTCAATGTCAGATTTATCAACCCAATTATTGTGTTCCGGCTTGACTTTATTTTGTATAAAGTCATAGGCTAGTTTAAAAGAATTCAAAGTATTTAACTCTGATAGAGCGCGTTCATAGTCTTCAATTTTACCGTCAAAAAGATGTGTTACAAATGCTAGCTTATCATTTAATCCTATAGAAAATTTACTTTTTTTGAGCCTATCATGAAGTGTTTTCTTACTCTCATCAGTCTGTATATTATTTAAATCTACAACAGGTTCAAAAACAGGGATTTCTTGGAAATCAGCAACTAAATTCTCTAACTCATTTTCCAAATCTGTAGCAACTGGAATTACAGAATCCACTAAAGCATCAATTGCATGTGTCTCATTTGGCATTTGAGCAACCATGTCCTTTATTTTTTCCATAACTGGCTCAAAAATCTCATCATCTTCAGTATCATCAAGATTAACATAAACCTGATTTTCAACCTCAACCGCATCACTAACGGTATTATTGAACGTTTTTTCAATAGTATCAAAAAAAGAAGTACCACTCCCTATTGTTGGCATGTCATCTTCAAAGTTTTCCTGAGCAAATTTTAAAACAGTTAATTTCTCGTAAAGTTCAGAAACTTCAGCATATAATTTATTGACATCCTCCTGACCTTTTAATTTTAAAATTCTATGGGCTATACTAATTAAATCTGCCTCGAGTTTCTTCTTCATAACTTTTAAATATAATACAATTTAGGTTTTTGATTTTTAATAAATTTACGCCACCTTTATGGAAACGAAAATTTACCTCGTTTTATTGATAAAATTACAAAATGTTTCTTGAAAATACAGTAAATCATAAAGAACAATTTGGGTGGATAGAAGTCATTTGTGGATCTATGTTTTCGGGTAAAACAGAAGAGCTCATTCGGAGGTTGAAACGTGCTCAATTTGCAAAACAAAAAGTGGAAATATTCAAACCCACCATTGATGTTAGATACAATGAAGATAAAGTAGTCTCTCATGATGCCAATGAAATTAGGTCGACTCCTGTACCTGCAGCGGCAAACATTCCTATTCTGGCAGATGGCTGTGATGTTGTTGGTATTGACGAAGGTCAGTTTTTCGATAATGAAATTGTTCGAGTATGTAATGATCTCGCCAATAAAGGTATTCGTGTTATCGTAGCTGGATTAGATATGGATTTTAAAGGGAATCCATTTGGCCCAATGCCCAATCTTATGGCGACTGCCGAGTATGTTACCAAAGTACACGCTGTATGTACAAAAACTGGAAATCTAGCTCAATATAGTTACAGAAAAGCCAAAAGCAATAATTTAGTACTGTTAGGAGAGGTTGAAGAATATGAGCCTCTTAGTAGAGCTGCTTATTACAAATCAATGCTTCGAGAAAAGCTTCGAAACATTACCGTTAATGAGCACGAAGAATTATCTACTAAACGTAAAACAGGAAATGGCTGAAGCCCACGAAACAATCTTAGAAGTTAATTTAAATGCACTCGAGCAGAATTACATTTATCTTAAATCTAAACTTCAAAAAAAAACAAAATTTTTAGCCGTTGTTAAAGCTTTTGGTTACGGCAGTGACGCAGGTATTATCTCTCAAAAACTTCAGCAATTAGAGGTAGATTATTTTGCAGTTGCTTACACGTCTGAAGGTGTTGCTCTGAGAAAAGCGGGAATCACCAAGCCCATTCTTATATTCCATCCTCAAATTGTCAATTTTAAAACAATTATTAAACATTGTTTGGAACCGAACTTATACAGCTTTAAAGTGCTAGAGGCTTTTCAACAAATAGCAAAAGAATTTAATCAAGCAAACTATCCCGTTCATATTAAATTTAATACCGGTCTCAATAGGCTTGGATTTAATAAAAATAAGATTGATAGTGTGATTTCTATATTAAAAGCGAGCTCAGTGATAAAGGTAAAGTCTGTCTTTTCTCACTTAGCAGTAAGTGAAGATTTAAAGGAATTTAATTTTACAAACAATCAAATAGCTTCCTTTAAAAGAATTGCTGATACATTCACGAAAAACATAGGCTATAAACCGATTATTCATCTGTGCAATACCTCTGGGGTGTTAAATTATCCTAAAGCGCATTTTGATATGGTACGATGTGGTATTGGACTCTATGGGTTTGGAAATTCTAAAGAAAAACATCATCAATTAACCCCAATAGCTTCATTAAAATCTATTATATCACAAATACATGACATTACTGAGGGGGATTCTGTTGGCTACAATAGAGCTTATGTTGCCAAGAAAAATATGAAAATAGCAACCATTCCTGTCGGTCATGCTGATGGCTTAGGGAGACAATACGGGAATGAAGCCGGATTTGTGTATATAAATCAAAAAAAAGCATTTATTGTTGGCAACGTTTGTATGGACATGATTATGGTTGATGTCACTAATATTCCTTGTGAAGAGGGGAATCAGGTTGTTATATTTAACGAAGATCAAAGTGCTGAAAACTTGGCACTATCCTCTGGCACAATCTCTTATGAGCTCATTAGTTCAATTTCGCAACGAATACCAAGAAGCTATATCGATAATTAATAAAATTGATAGGTCTAATTAAAATTTTACTACTTTTAAAGTTCTTAAACAATAATTAATATTTGAAAATATGTTAAAAGAATTCAAAAATTTTATCATGACGGGAAACGTCATTGATTTATCGGTAGCCGTATTACTAGCTGGAGCAATGGGCTTAGTTGTTAATGGTTTTGTAAATGATATTATGATGCCGTTTGTAGGTCACTTTAGTGGTGGATTAGATTTTGCAGACATGAAAGTCGTTCTTGATGAAGCTGTTGTAGGCGCCGATGGTGCTATTACCAAAGCTGAAAACGCCATCATGTATGGAAAGTGGATTAATTCGATTATCAATTTAGTCATTGTTGGGTTTGTTTTATTTTTAATTGTAAAAGCTTACAATAAAACAAAAAAACCACCTGCTCCTGCAGGACCTAAAGGTCCGTCTGATAATGATTTATTAACAGAAATAAGAGATTTACTTAAAAAGTAAGTTTTTATCAGCACAAAAAAAACCACTTTAAAAAGTGGTTTTTTTTGTGCAAAATGAGATTAAATAGATATTTTTGGTCTCAAATTTTGTTTCTATGAAAGTAGCAATTATTGGAGTGACAGGAATGGTTGGGCAAGTAATGCTAAAAGTCTTATCGGAAAGAAAGTTTCCAATATCTGAGTTAATCCCTGTAGCTTCTAAGCGAAGCGTCGGTAAGAAAATAAAATATGCAGGCAAACACTATGAGGTGATTGGAATAGAGGATGCTGTTTTAGCAAAACCTCAAATTGCATTATTCTCCGCCGGTGGGAATACTTCTTTGAAATGGGCTCCATTATTTGCAGAACAAGGTACTACTGTTATCGACAACTCTTCAGCATGGCGAATGGATGTTTCGAAAAAACTAATTGTTCCAGAAATAAATGCATCAACTCTCACGTCGGAAGATAAAATTATAGCAAACCCTAATTGTTCGACCATACAAATGGTCTTGGCTCTCGCCGCCGTTCACAAGATGTACAATATTAAAAGACTTGTAATCTCTACCTACCAATCCATAACAGGGACAGGGGTCAAAGCTGTAAAACAGTTAGAAAATGAATTAGCTGGGATTAAAGGAGAAATGGCCTATCCATACCCTATTCATCAAAATGCCCTTCCTCACTGTGATGATTTTCAAGACAACGGATATACGAAAGAGGAAATGAAACTTGTCAATGAGACTCAAAAAATACTCGGAGATGAGGGTATTCGAATCACTGCAACCGCTGTAAGAATTCCAACAGCAGGAGGGCATAGTGAATCGATAAACGTAGAATTTAAAAAAGATTTTGATCTTTCAGTAGTAAGAAAACTCCTAAATAACACAGATGGTGTTACCTTACAAGATAATCCAGACGTAAACATGTATCCGATGCCAATATTTGCAAATGGCAAAGATGATGTTTTTGTTGGAAGAATTAGAAGGGATGAATCACAAGCTAACTCGCTAAATATGTGGGTTGTAAGTGATAATTTAAGAAAAGGAGCTGCAACAAATGCTGTACAAATTGCTGAGTATTTAGCAAAAGAATCACTCATTTACTGATAAAATGACCTATAATTATCAGGTTTTACTACAGATTATAGAGACTTTCTTGCATTACACCTAATTAATTTCAAGTCACATTTAGGTTTTGTATATATTCGTAGTCCAAATTTATTATAAATGTTTCACAAGCATACCTATCTCCTAAAAGTGCTGATTCCGTTAGTGGCCCTAATGGCCTCGTGTAGTGATGACGACAGGTATATTGGTGTGGTTCCTGAACAAATTTCGCCGGTTATTTTTAATATAGACAGCTTACCGTACACAAATCTTTCCACCTATAACTTTTTTGAAGGTAACATGTCCAATTTAGATCCCGTTTACGGAGTCTTGCCTTATGACTTGAACTCTTCTTTGTTTAGTGATTACGCCTTGAAAAAACGTTTTATTTGGATGCCAAAAGATTCTTCCGCAACCTATATCAATGATTTTACATCTTTTGACTTTCCTATTGGTACGATCCTCATAAAAAACTTTTTCTATAATGACGTCCTTCCAAACATGGTCACAAAACTTATTGAAACAAGGCTCATGATTAAGCGAGAAGATGATTGGACATTTGCAAATTATGAATGGAATGATACTCAAACAGAAGCTGTTTATACGAGCGATAATAAGTTTGTTAATTTTGACTGGGTTTACAAAGGAGAGCCAAAAAATGTCAACTACAAAATACCCGGTATCTCTGAGTGTTTTACCTGCCATAATAAGTACGGAACACCCTTGCCTATAGGCCCAAAACCTCAAAATATTAATAGAAATTACTCGTACGAGGATGGTTCAAAAAATCAGTTAGCAAAGTGGGTAGAACAAGGTTATCTTAAGGATAATTTCCCAACCTTCATAAACTCATTAGTCTCTTGGAGTGATGAGACGCAACCTCTAGATTTAAGAATTAGATCTTATTTCGATATTAATTGCGCACATTGTCACTCTGACGAAAGTTACTGCGAATATGCTCCTATGCGTTTTGCCTTTAACGAAACGGAAGATTTATCAAATTTAGGTGTCTGTGTAGAATCAATATTCTACATAAATCCAGACATATCTTACGTTGTAAAACCTCAGGATATTAATAATTCAGCACTGTATTATCGCTTGAATTCTAATCAAGATCAATATAAAATGCCTTTAATTGGTAGAACCTTAAAACATGAAGAAGGGGTCAAACTGATTGAAGAATGGATTAATTCATTAAACACAGATTGTGATTAAGCCTACTAATAAAAATTCAGATATTATGAAAAAAAAATTACTAATTATAATTGCTATTGGGATACTTCCAGTCATCTCATTAGCCCAAATTAGCTCAAATTCTTGTGATGAAGCTGAAACAGCATCACCCATTATTGGTAATACTGTTTACACGGTAGATGGGTTTGATGGCACAGCTGTATCAACATCCTGTTCAACAACAGGAATTGGAACTCATGGTGAATGGTACAAGTACACACCTACATCAGATATGTATATTTATATCACCTCTGAGTTATCTCAAAATTTCAATGTTGCTGGTGGTAATAATTCACATGATACCTTTGTACATATCTTTACAGGAACATGCAGTAATTTATCTTGTATTGCTGGTGATGATGATAGTGGCTATCAAGATACTTCAAGAACTGGCTTTAGTGTCGCAGCTAATGAAACCTATTATATAGCTTGGGATAATATCTGGGATAGCGCATCATTTGATTTTAAAATTGTAGAAATTGACACAGATCTTATGATTACTTTCACAAATAGTACTATTAACGCTCCAGGTTTAGATCGGGGTGTTGTAGACATGAACGGAGATCATCTTGATGACATTGTTTCTATAAATAGTACCAACATTACCATTAACGAGCAACAGCCCAACGGCACATTTTCAAGTACTATGTATAGTACTGACGGTATTTACAGCGCAAGCTGGAGTATGGCTGCTGCAGATTACGACCGAAACGGTTACACAGATCTTGTTTATGGAAACAGTTCAGGAGCGCATGTCTTAAAAGCAAATTCAGATGGAACGGCTTATTCTGTTGCTGCAACAAGTCACAGCGTGTTCACTCAACGCACAAATTTTGTGGATTTTGATAATAATGGTGATCTGGATATTTTTCTCTGTGATGATGTAGCGCCAAACGAATACTTTATCAATGACGGAACGGATTTAACACTTTGGGAAGGTGATGATCCCAATGCACCTATTGCTGAAGGATTGGGCCTTTATCCATCAGGAGGTAATTATGGATCCATATGGATTGATTATGATAACGATGGCGATGCTGATTTGTTTATTGCCAAATGTGGTGGTGAACCAGCGCGTCGACAAAATGAATTATTCAAAAATAACGGTGGTTTATCGTTTTCAGATGTCAGTGTTAACACAGGAATGGATAAGGTTCTATCAACATGGTCGTCTGCTTGGGCAGACTTTGATAATGATGGTGACATGGATTGCTTCGTAGGATCTTCAGTGAGCAGTGAACCACATGTTTTCATGACTAACCGTTTAGAGGTCCCTCTTGACGGAAATGGAAACCCCATTGATGGTGGCCCTTTATTTGAAGACACAACTTCTACAGCCTTACCGGAAGGGTTTTACTCTTTTGGACATGAAAATGTACCTTATGACTTCAACAATGACGGTTATGTTGACATCTTCTCGAATGGGAATATGCTCATTAATAAAGGAGATGGAACATTTGTTGTTTACTCGTACAACACTACTAATCCAGACTATGAGCCAAGAGAAGGGGCTGTTGGCGATTTAAATAATGATGGCTTTCTTGATATTTTTGATAGTGGTAGAATTAAATATAATGACCTGAATAACGACAATAATGATAGAAATTGGTTAAAAATAGCATTAAATGGAACAAGTAGTAATATTAACGGAATTGGAGCAAGAATTGTTGTAAGCAGCCCAAGTTTTAATAGCAATGCCACTAACAAATCACAAATACGTGATGTTAGAAGTGCGGAGGGTTTTGCTTATATGAGCTCTTTAAATGCACATTTTGGTCTTGGCACCGACACCTCAGCAGATTCTGTAACCATATACTGGCCTTCCGGGACTGTTGATGTCATCGTTAATCCAACAATTAACCAAACATTAGTAGTAACAGAGGGTGAAACCTTAGGCTTACCATCCACCGCTTCAGATGACATGATATTATTTCCTAATCCAACAAAACGATTTTTAAACATTAATATGAATGTTATTGGATCTGAAAGAGCTATTTATACAGTGTTTGATATCACAGGGCGCCGCGTGTTAAATAATCGATTACTTTCTAATACGATTGATGTCTCTATGCTGAGTTCAGGTAATTATATTCTTAGAATTATCAACAATGGTAAGATTAATACTCAGAAATTTATAAAACAATAATTATTAATTATTTGGTCAAAATTAAAATTCGCTTCCAAGAAGCGAATTTTTTTAATGTTGTTCTTCAAGAATGCTTACAGTAACCAACATATCCTTTAGTTATAAGAAATTATTGGTGCTTGACAATATCTCATTTCAAGTAAACAAAGGAGAACACCTATCTGTTATAGGTCAAAGTGGCTCTGGAAAGAGCACCTTACTAAAACTTCTATACGGAGTACATGATTTAAATCAAGGGGACATAATTTGGAACAATCAGGCTGTAAAAGGGCCAAAACACAATTTAATTACTGGCCCTGAATTCATGAAATATGTCTCTCAAGAGTTTGACTTAATGCCTTTTATTACAATTCAAGAGTCCATTGGTATGTACCTTTCAAACTTCTTTGTCACTAAAAAAAATCAACGTATTGAGGAGCTTCTAAAAATTGTTGATTTACAAAATTATGCTCACACAAAAATAAAAGACTTAAGCGGTGGACAAAAACAGCGCGTTGCTCTTGCAAGGGCTATTGCTTTAGAGCCAGAGATTATTTTACTCGACGAACCATTTAGTCATATTGATAATTTTAAAAAGAACTCTTTACGGCGAAATTTTTTTAGACACCTAAAAAAGAAAGAGATCACATGTGTTGTGGCGACTCATGATAAAAATGACGTTTTAGGTTTTGCTGACAAGGTTCTTGTGCTTCAAGATGCTCAGATAATGAGACAAGGAACGCCTCAAAATTTATTTCAATTTCCAAAACATCCTTTAATCGCCTCTTTTTTTGGTGAATATAATATTATTAAACCTCATGGTGTTGTTTACGCAAATCAACTTAATATTCTTGCAACGTCTAATTTAAAAGCAATTGTTATAAATTCTTATTTTAAGGGAGGTTATTGGTTAATTGAGGCTGATTACGACTCAAATAAAATATATTTGGAGCATTCAAAAACTATCGAAAAAGGACAACTTATTTACTTTGAAATTCTACCGGTCAAACGTTTTTAAAAGTGCTGGTAAATAGATAAGGTCTGTTATTAAAGCTGCCGCTACAGATACAGCGCATAATAAACCAAAATCTCTAACAGAAGGGACGGCGCTTGACGCAATAATTAAAAATCCTGCAACCAAAGCAATTGTTGTTGAAAAAAGTGCATTTCCAGTATACTTCACAGCTAAATTGACTCTCGATTTTGGAGAACTCTTAATCGTTCCATGTTTTTTATATTGATACACTAAATGGATGGTATCATCCATCGCAATACCAAGCATTATCGGGGTAATCATTGCCGTTGTGACGCCTAAGGGAATGTCTAATAATGACATGAGTATTGCCAATATAGATAATGGTAAAACATTGGGAATTAATACTAAGCAGGTTGTTCTAAAATTTTTAATAAAAACCCATAAACACAAAAACGCAACAAAAAAGGCAGCAACAAAAGATTTAAATTGAGTTTCTAAAATAAAATTATTTAATTGAGCGAACACCACCGCAAAGCCATTGATGTTTAGCGCATACTTATTAGTATTAAAAGATGCTTTAAAATCTCGCTTAATATCCGTTATTACTTGCTCTAATTCAGAAGTCGTCATTTCTGGCAAACTTAAGGTAAAACTAGCAGTAGAAAAGTCTTCTGAGAATAGCTTGAAAAAAGAATTATTAAGCTCAAACGAATCAAAAGTCTCTTTAATTTTTTGACTTGACACATTAGATTGAAATAATACAGGAGATCGTTTTTCTAAAAAATTTTTGATATTGACAATCGAAACAGGCGCATTAATAAATATGTTTTCATCTAGCTTGTTTTGAAAATTTTGGAGTTTTTTGAATGTCTTACTGCTTAAAATACTCGATTGATCTTCGGTTGTAATGTTAAGTTGTAGTCGTGAACTTCCCCTAAGTTTACTCTCAATATGTCGTAATTCTTGTTTTTCCTTACCCTCAGCCAACAAATCTAAAGAATGGGTGTCTATCTCTACTTGAAATACTGCAAAAATTCCCGCAACAAGTAGCCCTGTAAAAAATACAATTATTTGTGTACTATACCTTTCCGTAACATCGTTTAACCAGGTTATAATAACAGATTGATTAATATTACTATGTGTTACTGAAGATGGCTTTTTATCAAATTTCACAACCATAAAGCTGAAGCCAATTATCACAATGATGTAGACCAATACAAAGCTTAAAACCAATCCTATACAGGTAAAAACACCCATATTTTTAAAAGCTGGTAGAGGCGAAAGATATAGCGCAAAATATCCCACAAAGGTTGTTAAGGTTGTGTAAAAACACGGTGTTAAACTCTTTCTTATTGAAAGGCTTAATAAATCAATTTTTGAAAGTGATTTTTGTAAAAGCCCCTCTTTGTGATAAATATTAATAATGTGTACAGCATCACTCACGCTATAGACCATTAGAATTGTTGGAATAAGCATAGAAATCATGTTTAGGGCGGCTCCCATAGATGTCATTAAGCCAAACAGTAGGCTCACTGGTACAGCAACAGCTAAAAGGGCCATAAAAAGATATCGTTTATCTGGAAGCAAAAACAACAGCATAATTGTCATAATTAGTACTGTTAACACTCCAAAAGTTAAACTTTCTTTATAAATACCTTTACTGTAAGCCTCATTTAAAACAGGAGGACCTGTTAAATAATACTTGCTGTAATGGCTCTCAATAGCCTTACGAATATCGTTAGCAATGTTACGACGTTCCTCTTCTATTGAAGGAGTTGGATTCAGTTGGATATAAAAAAATTGATTTTTAAAATCTTCTGTAACTAACTGAGATGTAATATTTGGTAATTTTGAAAAAAGCGCTCTTAAACCCCTATTGCTGCGAGATTTGTTATACAAATTATCTAAACGAATATGTTTATTTATAAGTATTGGGTACTGTGCTCTTGCCAAGCTGTAACTCGTATTTACAAAGGGTAAAGTATCAATTCTTTGGTGCAAATCATTAAGAACACTCATTTCTGACTCACCGACAGCATCAGAAACTGGGAACATGGCAATAAATATTTCATCAGAGCCATAGTTTTTCTGAAAATCTATGTAAGCCTTATAGCTAGGATCGTCTTCAAGAAACCAAATAGAAAGCGAATTATCAATACGAAGATTATTAAACGTACTGTACGCAGATAGTAACATCAACAAACTAATGATTGTGATAATTCCAAATCTTAGTTTAATAATTAATCTTACCGCTGCTTTCAGTTGGTTCATAAATTTGTCCTGTAGAAAGTCATACATTAATTAGTATGCTCATGGAAAACATCAACCGTTACAGTTTTACCCATTATTAAGCTTCCCCCACCAATATTAAATTTCTTCCTGTTAATCAAAAAATTAGAAGAGATTTGAAAGGTGTTTTTAACCTTTTTCACTATGACAGGAATCTGCTTTACAACGCGAAAATCCTTTATTTGAATTTCAACAAGAACATCATAATGGATAGCGTCTATCTGTTTTATTTGAGTGCTATTTAGAATGATCCTTGGATGCCTTTCCACTTGGAAATAAGTGTCCCCAAGAAGATGTCTATCTCGGCTTTTAATACCCGTATTTATTGACTCTGAACGAATAGAACTGTAAATGCTGTCAAGTTTAAAGTTGTTATCAAAATAGGCATTAATATAAAAATCATCAAAAGAACCGGTAACATTAATTCCTAAATTTTTAATTGAAAATTCAATCTTGCTCACCTGAGCTGGCGTCTTAATCGATACAAAAGCCATAGTCAAAAAAATTAGGATACTGCGCATTACGAAGAATTTATAGTAAAACTACGGTGCAAATAAACCTTGTAAAACAGATTTAACTTTTTTCTAAGAAATTTTAAGAATTTTAATCTTTTGATTATTGTAAAAAACCGTCTCATCAACAGCTTTTAACATAAGTGCTTGCCCAACAGGGGACATCGGTGAAATTGCGTACGCTCTAATTTTACCGGCCTTCAATTCTCCCATACTTACCGAAATAAAATAATTCGCTTGGGTCGTATAAACAAGACTTCCTAAAACAACTCTTGATATTTGCGCTTCCAAATTTATTTTATTAAAAACTTGAAGTTGATTGTTAATAATAGCTAATTGATGGCCAAGCTTTTCTCGTTCCAAATGTAACATTGCCCTACCAGTTTCATGCTTATCACCTGCAGTGCTCTTGGTTTCAGACTCAAGGTTGTTATAAATATCATTCATGCTTTTTTCTACAACACGAAGACGGTTTTGTAACAACTCCTGACATTTGAGATGTAGTTGTTGCTTTATCTTCACGCTAATAAATCTGCTAAGTCTCTTCCAACTAAACTTCCAATCGCCACACCCATACCTCCTAGGCGAACACCACAATAAACATTATTACTGAGCTGATTTAAAACAGGTTTTTTCTGTTTACCCACGCCCATTATCCCAGACCATCGATGCTCAATCTCAATATCTTGATCTGGTAAAATTATGTATTTTAATAGCTCTTCAAGATGGTCTTGGATAAGTTTCGACTGACCAAATGACGTCGTTTCTTCCCCCTTAAAATCCAAATTTCTTCCCCCTCCTAACAAAATTCTATTATTAATATTTCTAAAATAATAATATCCTTGATCTAAATGAAACGTCCCTTTAATACTGAGGTTTTTTATGGGCTTTGTAATGATAACCTGTGCCCGCGCTGGAGCCACAATATCTTGTATAAATTGAGAGGCAAACCCGTTTGTTGCTATAAACACCTTTCCTGTTTTGTATTCAAAGTTTTTGGTCTTAACAAATACCCCTTCGGAGGTGTCAGTAAATGACTCTACCAAGCAATTATTTAATATATTAATCCGAAGGTTTGTGGCCTTATCCATTAAGGCTTGCATCATTTTCCCTGTATTTATTTGTCCTTCAAACTTATTAAAACTAAGTTTTTCTTTAATGTTATGAAACCCAAAGGTGTTCTCTTTTATTGAAAAAACAGATTCGTTAAATACTGGAAAAACTAATTCATTAATGGCATCTTGTTGCTCTAGACAACTTGAATAAAGAAGATTATCACGATTATTAAAGAGCTCATATCCCCCTAATTGTCTGTAATCAATAGTTTCGTCTCCAAGAGTTTTTCTAAGGAGTTGCAACCCCGAAACACGCTGCTTAATTAAGTCTAAAGTTTCTTGCTTTGAATGTGTCTTTAAATCGTCTATAATCTCGCTTAGACTACCAAAACATGCAAACCCGGCGTTTTTTGTGCTTGCTCCTTGCGGTAACATTCCTTTCTCTAAAATCAAAATTTTAGCTGAGGGAAACCGATGCCTTAACTGTATTGCGCAACTAATACCCACAATACCACTTCCAATGATGGTAAAATCCACATTAGATAACCATGTTTTTATCTCCCAGTATGATAAGTTCATATGACACTTATTTCTTAACAAAAAATCCAAGCTATGCTTGGATTTTTCACTCTTATTTTTAAACTCTTGGTAACATTTTAAAGTCCTCCATGAATTTTGTCGTGTAATTCCCTGCTAAATAATCAGGATGCTCCATCAATTGCCTATGAAATGGAATTGTGGTTTTTACACCTTCTATAACAAACTCATCCAAAGCTCTCTTCATTTTATTAATAGCTTCTTCACGTGTTTGAGCAGTCGTTATAAGTTTTGCTATCATGGAATCGTAATTTGGAGGAATACTATATCCAGCATAAACATGAGTGTCCAAACGCACGCCATGTCCTCCGGGAGCATGTAATGTTTCTATTTTACCTGGAGACGGACGAAAACCATTAAAAGGGTCTTCCGCATTAATTCTACATTCAATCGAATGTAAATTTGGCGTGTAATTTTTACCAGTAATTGGCACTCCAGCAGCAACTAATATTTGTTCTCTAATCAAATCAAAATCAATTACTTGTTCAGTAATTGGATGCTCCACCTGTATCCGTGTATTCATTTCCATGAAATAAAAATTGCGGTGTTTATCGACCAAAAACTCAACAGTTCCTGCTCCTTCATATTTAATAAATTCAGCTGCCTTAACAGCAGCTAATCCCATTTTATTTCTTAAGTCGTCCGTCATGAAAGGAGACGGGGTTTCTTCTGTTAATTTTTGATGACGCCGTTGAACAGAACAATCTCTCTCTGATAAATGACATGCCTTACCTGTAGAATCTCCCACAATTTGTATTTCAATATGACGTGGCTCCTCTATAAGTTTTTCCATATACATATCATCATTTCCAAATGCCGCTTTTGACTCTTGCCTCGCTGAATCCCATGCGTCTTTTAAATCATCTGGTTTCCAAACAGCTCGCATTCCCTTTCCTCCTCCACCTGCTGAAGCTTTTAACATGACCGGATAGCCTGTCTCAAGAGCCACTTTTTTGCACTCTGAAAAAGTTTCTATAACACCATCACTTCCCGGAACACAAGGTACACCTGCCGATTTCATTGTTGCCTTTGCATTTGCTTTATCTCCCATCCTATCAATCATCTCTGGAGAGGCACCAATAAACTTAATATCGTGTTCTGAACAAATTTTTGAAAACCTAGCATTCTCTGACAAAAATCCATATCCAGGATGAATCGCATCAGCATTAGTGATTTCAGCAGCAGCAATGATATTTGATATTTTTAAATAAGATTCACTACTTGCCGCAGGCCCAATACAGACAGCTTCGTCAGCAAATTTAACATGCAAGCTTTCGGCATCAGCGGTAGAATAGACTGCAACAGTTTTGACTCCCATTTCTTTACATGTTCTAATAACACGTAATGCTATCTCACCTCGATTTGCAACTAATATTTTTTTAAACATCATTTTAGTTTTAAAATTTCCATTCTAAAGTTTTAGAATGCATTCTTTATGATGGATCGACCAAAAATAAAGGCTGATCAAACTCAACAGGAGAAGAATCATCAACCAATACTTTCACAATAGTTCCAGAGATTTCAGATTCAATTTCATTGAATAATTTCATAGCTTCGATAACACACAATACGTCTCCTTCGGATATCATTTGACCCACCTCAACAAACAACGGTTTGTCAGGAGCAGGTTTTCTATAAAACGTTCCAATAATTGGAGATTTTACAGTAATATATTTAGAATCATCCTCTGAGGTTTTCTGTGGTGCTTCAAGTGGCGCCGTTGCTGGAACTTGAGTTACAACAGGGAGTGCTTGCTGAGGTATGGGTTGTGAAACAGGCATTTGCTGAACAATAGTGGTTTCAGTATCAGATCCGGTTTTAATCGTGATTTTTACATCTTCCATTTCAAGTTTAACCTCACTTGCCCCAGACTTGGCTACAAATTTGATTAAGTTTTGAATTTCTTTTAAATCCATAATTTCATTGTTTATTAGTTAGTTTTAGAATTATAAGCCCATTTCAAATAAATTGAGCCCCATGTAAATCCACCACCGAATGCGGCGAAAATTAAATTATCTCCTTTTTTTAATTGTGTTTCGTAATCATTCAAAAGCAAAGGTAATGTTGCCGAAGTTGTATTGCCATATTTCTCAATATTCATCATAACCTTGCTTTTATCGAGTTCTATTCTATTTGCTGTTGCATCAATAATGCGCTTGTTAGCTTGATGTGCTACCAACCAAGAGATGTCTTGATTTGTTAAATTATTTCTTTCTAAAATCTTAACAGCAACATCAGCCATATTAAAAACTGCGTTTTTAAATACCGTTTTCCCATCTTGAAAAACGAAATGTTTCTTGTCTTCAAGTGCTTCTTTGGTAATTGGGTGTGATGAGCCACCATAAGTAGCTTGTAAAAATTCTCTTCCTGAACCATCACTTCTTAAATATTCGTCTTGCAAACCTTGACCTTCCTCATTTGGTTCAAACAATACTGCTCCAGCTCCATCTCCAAAAATGATACATGTGGCTCGGTCTTCATAATTTATAAAAGAAGAATTTTTATCAGCTCCTATTAATAGTACATTATTGTACCTGCCAGATTCAACATATTTTGCGGCTGTCGACATTCCAAATAAAAAACTTGAACAAGCCGCTTCTAAATCAAAAGAGAAAGCATTTGTTGCACCTATTTGAGTTGCAGTGAAAGCCGCTGTAGATGCTGCCTTCATATCTGGTGTCGCCGTGGCAACTATAACCAACTCAATATCTTTAGGATTTATCCCTCGCTTCTTAATTAAATCATTGGCTGCTTTGATGGCAAGGAAGGAAGTGCCTTGACCTTTTTCTTTGAGAATACGTCTCTCTTTAATCCCTGTTCGAGAGGTAATCCATTCATCGTTTGTGTCAACCATTGTTTCCAAAATTTGGTTTGTTAACACGTAATCCGGTACATACGCACCAACAGCTGTAATTGCTGCATTGATTTTACTCATAATGTTATATTCGTTTGAACCAAAATGATCAAAAATTGACTAAAAACATGATGAAAATACTATTTTTTGACCAAATATTGCGCAAAATAAGTTGTTTTTGCGTTTTAGAAAAATATATCATAAAAAAACGCTCACAAGTGAGCGTTCATTTTTTATTGCATAAAATTGGTTATGCTAAGTTTTCTTCTTCTTGAGAATTATCAATTAAAACCTGGCCTCTATAATAGAGTTTACCTTCATGCCAATGAGCTCTATGATATAAATGTGCTTCGCCTGTAGTAGGGCACGTTGCAATTTGAGGAACGGATGCCTTGTAATGCGTACGTCTCTTATCTCTTCTTGTTTTTGAGATTTTTCTTTTAGGATGTGCCATTGTCTATATTATTTATCTGTTAATAATTTTTTTAAAGTATTCCATCGAGGATCGATATCCTCGTCATTTGTCTTTTCTCCTAAGCCTTTCGGGCTTAAATCATCGAGTCTTTTGAGTATTTCTGAATCTAAAGTACCATCTTCAATACCAGGATGTATTCTTTTAGTTGGTATGGAAAGTACTATCAACTCATAAATATATTGAGCAATATTAACTTCATACTCTCCATGGGGTACTATTAGTATTTGATCATTGTCGTCATTAAAGGTATCCCCAAATTTTACAACTAAATCAAAGCTGTTTTCAATGTGCTGGTTGTAACGCTCATTTGTGGTATCACAGTGAAGGTTAACAAAACCTGATACTGCAAAATGTAATTCTAATAACGTGGCCTTTTTGTTTAAACCAACGTTTACATTTAACGAAGCATCATTAAATTCATCAAACTCAAAATTCTCAAAGAACGTCTTATTAATTTCGTACTCGAAATGATGTTTCCCTATTTTTAATCCAATAAATTGGATCGTAAAGTCTTTCAACGGCTTCATTATCACATTTATTTCGAGCGTGCAAATATATAAAATTTTCTTAAGCTTACAGCTGTTAATAACTTTTTTTTACGGATCTTTTGTTGGGCTGCTTCTTCAAAGGATTAGCTGATAGCTTCTCATGGCTTGCTCTATTGTTTACAATGGAAATGCCTGTGAACAACGCTTCTGCAAATGAACTATGATCGGCCACACCTTGACCAGCAATTTCATATGCCGTACCGTGATCTGGAGATGTTCTTACTTTGCTTAATCCAGCAGTGAAATTTACGCCCTGCCCAAAGGATAGTGTTTTAAAGGGAATTAAACCTTGATCGTGATACGTTGCTACAATGGCATCAAAACTTTTATAATTATTGGATCCAAAAAAACTGTCTGCAGCGTAAGGACCATAAACAAGCTTTCCTGAATCTCTCAACATGCTTAAGGTTGGCCTTAGCACGGTATCGTCTTCAGTACCAATAACGCCGTTATCTCCCGTATGCGGATTAATTCCTAAAACGGCAATTTTAGGTCTTCTTATCGCGAAATCAATTTTAAGTGTTTCGTGAATCGTATTAATTTTTGATACGATTAGGTCTTGAGTAATTTGAGATGCGATATCTTTCACAGGCACATGATCAGTGAGTAATCCTACTTTTAATGATTCCGTTACCATAAACATTAAACTGTTCCCATCTAATTTACTATTTAAATAATCGGTGTGGCCAGGGAATTTAAAAGTGTCTGATTGAATAGAATGCTTGTTTATTGGTGCAGTTACCAGTAAGTCGATATGACCTTTTTTTAACTCTTTAGTAGCCTCTGTAAATGACTTGATCGCGTAATTGCCAATATTGAAATCCTCTGTACCAAAATTTATTTCAACAGCTTCTTTCCATAAATTCACAACATTTATTTTTCCATGAATCGCTTGTTCTGCTTTATGAATAGTATTGAAATTGAGTTCGATCTTAAAATGATCTTTTAGAAAAGATAAAGTCTTTGATGATGCAAATATAATAGGAGTACATAAATCAAGAATTCGAGAGTCCTCTAGGGTTTTTAACACAATTTCACCTCCAATCCCATTTAAGTCTCCTATAGAAATGCCCACTTTAATTTTTTCTTCTTTTCTCATCAATAAATGAAGATATTAGTTTGTAATTTTACTGAGACAAATTTAGTTAAATAAACCCACAAAATTATGTTCACAGGAATTATCGAAAATTTAGGTAGAATAACAAAACTTAAAGAAGAAAATGGCAACTTACATCTATCAGTTCATTGTAATTTCACTGACAAATTAAAGGTTGATCAAAGCGTAGCTCATAATGGCGTATGTCTCACCGTTATAAGCTTAAACGACACTGAATACACTGTAACAGCTATTGACGAAACTTTAAAAAAAACCTGTCTCAATCAGGTTACTGTCAACGACTCTGTAAACCTTGAAAGAGGAATGATCCTCGGGGAGCGCCTCGATGGACATATTGTACAGGGCCATGTTGACCAGATTGGAACTTGTATTGGTGTTGAAACAGCTAAAGGTAGCTGGATTTACACTTTTAACTACGACGCAAGCCTTGGTAATGTCACAATTGAAAAAGGATCAATAACTGTTAATGGTGTTAGTTTAACAGTGCTAAATTCACAAGATGGTTCTTTCAGTGTTGCCATCATTCCTTATACTTATAGGCACACAACTTTTCAACACATGAAAGTAGATGATAATGTTAATCTTGAATTTGATGTAATTGGCAAGTACGTCAAAAAACTCATGCCTGCAATTAAATAGTTATTTGTTTTTACTAGAAAAACAAATACTGTAAGCGCCAAAGATTAGTCCAACAATTAATAGCCACAAAATGTTTTGATCTATTGGTAAGCCTGGTCCAGGTGGTGGAGCAGGAGGTGGCGGTGGATCAATATTGTCTTGTGCATAAGAAACAATACTGAATAGCATAAAAATAGAAGAAATTAATATAGTTTTAAGTTGAGCTTTCATTACAAACACATGCAGTAAACGAAGAGATTTAGCATAACGCAACAGAGGATAAGACATAACAACATTTCGTTATGATAATCTTTTCTTGAAATTCAGAAGCGCAGTTCTCCTCATTAACCAATAATGCAAATAACGAAAAAAGATTGTAATAATACTGCTAAAATAAAAATTATCGATACATCGAATAATGCAAAATTCAAACGCCTAACAAACTCTTCAAAACTTTCATCTTAAAAAACAACAACATTTCAATCTAATTGTCATTCGGCACAGCTCTGACCTTTTTATTTTATTATTTTTAAGTGATAATAATAACTAATTGTACCGAACATAACTTATGACATTACACAACAAAATAATTTGGATTACAGGAGCCTCCAGTGGAATTGGAAAAAGTCTCGCTATCAGTTTATCAAAGTGCAATTGTAAACTTATACTGTCTGCCAGACGAATAGCTCTTCTTGAAACAGTTAAATCACAATGCCAAGAGCCAGAAAATGTTGTTGTATTGCCCTTAGACTTAGAAAACATTACATCAATGCAGGCTGTAACAATGCAAGCTATTGACGCCTTTGGCCGCGTTGATATGCTTATAAACAATGGTGGAATCAGCCAGCGGTCTGCTATTATTGATACAGATATTTCTGTTGACAGGAAAATAATAGAGATCGATTATCTTGGAACAATCGCCTTAACTAAAGCATTATTACCACATTTTGTTGCCCAAAACAAAGGTCACTTTGTGGTCGTTTCTAGTCTTATGGGAAAATTCAGTTCTCCTTTAAGATCTGCTTATTGTGGCGCAAAACACGCACTGCACGGGTTTTTTGATGCCCTTCGTCTTGAACATGTAAATGATCACGTAAAAGTCACGATGGTTTGCCCTGGATTTGTAAATACAAACGTTGCTCGTAATGCACTGACAGGAGATGGAAGTAAGCAAGGCTACCAAGACAGTATGACTGAAAAAGGTCTTGATGTTACTGTGTTTACTACAAGAATGATTAAGGCCATCAAAAAAGAAAAGTTTGAGGTATATATAGGTCAGTTTGAAACTCTCGGTGTATACGTTAAACGTATGTCCCTGCGCTTACTACATCACCTTATTTTGAGAACTAAAGTACGGTAAATTATGTTCTATTTTTCTTTAATTAATGGCTGTTAGAAACTTCTATGAAACGAAGAAGGCCTTCCCAAAGAAGGCCTCCTGTCAGACGCGTCTGATTTACAAAAATTCTATTCTAACGATTATTCTGGTAATAATGATGGATTCCAATAATAATCTTCTTTGATTATTTTACCATCATTATTAACAGTAATTTGATTGTGATGATAGCCCGTAGTTACGTTACCTGAGGCTTTGTTTTTAATGCTGATTTCCCACCAAGAAATAATGGTTGTATCATTGCTTCCATCGTATCTTAAAAGATCTGGATATCCTATTTCTTTTAAATTTACAATTTCATAAGTTCTGTAAAAGTCTTCTAACATCGTCATCTTTTCTTCTGGGCCAAAGTAATTTTTGATATCTGTCAAACTCATTACATCTCTAATTGCAGCATCGTCATCATACATTAATCTTATTTTTTCAAGATCCGCTTGTGCTAAATACGCATATAATAATCTCGCCTTTGCAATCATTGGATGGTCTTTGAAAATAATTCCATTCTCTCGAGTGTCCCAGGCATCATAGGCTTTTTTCCATTTTAATTGACTATCCGAAACCACTAAACCAGAAATTTTTGTCCCTGTTTCATCCATAAAGAAAATGGAGTTTCTAGGCATGGTCAAATTCATTCCTGTGTTTTTATCAAAACCTTTCATCAGTTGATAAGCGTATACGTGAACCGATTTATCTTCACCAAATTCCATGGCATCTGAATATGCACCCCCATTGTTCACTATATTAAACCCTATTACATTATTGCTCAAATACTGTGACCTTCTTAAAAGACTTGCTAATTTCTTTTTACTGGGATTAATTTGATTTTTTGCCCACCAACCAAAATTGTCGGTTACTAGAGATTTAATCTTAACCGTGTCTCCAGAAACAAAGGCTTCTGTAAATTCGTCAGCAACAGTGATTGCTGGATGTTTGTCATATATTTTACCATTAACATGTTTCTTTTGTGCTTGTAAATTCAAGAATGCTAAAAGAAGTGTAATTACTATATATCTTTTTTTCATTGTAGATTACTTAAAATTTTTATGTTTAGTTTGTGTATAATTTGTCAATTGACATCACTTCAGGAGAGCTCAATTCTGGCATAAACGTCATGGTATATGTTCGTCTTCCATACATCTCCAAAGATTTTCCAAAATTGCTAATGTCTTTGTCATAACTCCCTTCCCCGTTAAGCTTGTTATAGGTATTATAAACTTTTTCCCATTCTATTGAATTATCAACAGCTGATGCGCCATAATTGTCATGACCAAATACTACCATGACCATATTACCATCACAGCCTGAAGCACAACCCCAAACTTCCATAAAAATTGCTGCTCCTGATTCTTTTACTGCCTTTGCAACATTATTTCTAAATCTCCAAAACTCAGCTGACATACCTCCTTGAAAGGTGTATTCCATAACCGTTCTCAAAGGTTTTGAAAATGGACTTACTGTGACATGAGACGCTTCTTTGTTTAGAGAGAGCATTCGAGTATTTTTGCTTGTTGCCAGATCAGATACCTCAGAATTCCAAAGCTTCATGGCCTCATTGCTAGGGTTTCTGTCAAAACCCTTCATATCATCTTCATATCTCACGCGCACATAATTACCCATATTGGCTCCTGTATTTACCATAAACGTATAAAATCGCAATTGCCCTTCTTTAGCGTTAAACTTGCTCGTTTTTTTTGCAACCCCTTTTTCAAAGGCTTCGTTAGAACCCTTATCAACAGATATAAATCGTGTATTAATGTGTTGTGCAAAAGCAAATGACGAGATAACTAATGTCATTAAAAATAGATTTGTTTGTTTCATAAGTAAAGTATTATTAATTAGTAAATAGATTGTTTTGAATTGCAATTAACAATAAATATAGCAATAAATAATGAACTTTCGCTTAGAGGGAACTATAAAAAGATAAATGGATCGTATGAGAAGATGGAAAAATATCGTTTACAAAGTAGCTGTCTCTAAAAGAGCTTTCCTTCGTTTTTGGTAATCTTCCACAGTATCAGAAATTTCACAAGCTAGACCTTTGTTCTCTATTCGAGTAATTTGGTCTACTCCTAGCGGATGCATTTCACGAAATTTAAGATGTTTCTTATGCCAAATGGTCATTTCACAAATGATCGGGTATAAGTCAATCCCTAAATCCGTCAAATAATATACTTTTACTTTCTTATCATTTGGCTTTTTAAAATAAGAAATAAGACCGTAAGAGGTTAATTTCTTTAATCGATCTACTAAAATATTTGTAGCAATACCTTCAGGAGATTTCAAAAATTCGCTGTAAGTATTTCTATCTAGAAATAGGTCTCTAATAATAATTAAAGACCACTTATCGCCAATGATGTCCATAACGCTTGAAACAGGACACGTCGATCGAAAATTGATGTTGTCTAACATAGGGATGATGTTTTAGTGTTCATTTACAAATATAGGATAATTAAGACATAAAAATTAAAACCTTTTGTTAAGGTTTAAAACCTGCTACTCCATGGCCGGTAAGGTTTTTCCGTAATTCGCTGTGCCTGACCCTTCTGTTCCCTCTGTTTTTTAAACATTATCAGACTAACACGTTAAAACAACTACTTAAGCTACCTTTTATTTACGTTACTTTTGCCACAATAAATAGATTCTTTTTGTAAGAAATATCTTATTCAAAATGCAGATTTTGTCAATAATTAAAAAATATTTTTCAGATACGTATATCAGGAATTTATATGTTTTTAATTAGTGTATAATTCAAAGAAACATGTGAACAAAAACACATATTCGTTTACTTATGTTATCTTAGTTTTTTAAAAAAATGTCATGTCAGAGAGTTAAATTTCTAATGAAATCGCTGTTACATGAATTCAGAATATTATGAATAAAAAACTTATTTTTATTGCATCTGTTGTTTCCTTAGGTGGGTTCCTTTTTGGTTTTGATGCTGGTATTATTTCAGGAGTGATGGCTTATGCCGGTCCGGAATTTGACTTAAACGAATTACAGTCTGGTTGGGTGGTTAGTGCTCCGTCATTTGCAGCCATGTTTGCAATGCTCTTTTCGGGACGAATAAGTGATCTTATTGGTCGAAAAAAAGTGCTCATTGTAGTCGCTCTCTTATATGCAATCTCCGCACTGTTTTCAGCGCTAGCGACAACCTACGAAATGCTCTATATCGCTCGAATAATTGGAGGACTTGCCTTCGGTGCCGCCTTAGTATTGGCACCTATGTATATCGCTGAAATTTCGTCTGCAGAAAACAGAGGAAAACTTGTGTCATTACAACAATTAAATATTGTTTTTGGATTTTTTGTAGCTTTTTTAAGCAACTATTTCTTTAACAAATACAACACCCCAGACAATACTTTTTTTTCTGATACGAATGTATGGAAATGGATGTTAGGAGTAGAATTAATTCCTGCTACACTTTATTTTATATCTCTGTTTTTTATTCCAAAGAGCCCTCGTTGGCTTTATTTGAAAGGTCAATTTAACAATGCTAAAAAGGTCATATTACTTCTTCACGGACCTAAGAAAGGAGCTTTAGAAATTGCCATTATTGAAGCTAGTATCGAAAAAAGTAAAGAAAATTCAAAATTAAAACTTAACGAGTTGTTCAAACGCTCTTTGGGCTATATTCTCTTTGTAGGTCTAGTTGTTGGAGTTCTTCAACAAATTACAGGGATTAACGCTGTTTATTTCTACGCAACCTCAATATTTAAACAAACAGGTATTGGAACCGATGCAGCGTTTTCGTCAGGAGTATTGCTGAGTACTATTTCTGTAATTTTCACTTTTCTAGCTATTTATTTAATTGATAGAATGGGGCGCAGACCATTACTTTTAATAGGAACTGCTGGTATTTCCCTAAGTTTACTAATATGCTCCTATGGTTTTAATCAAGCAACTTATCAGCTATCAAAAGATCAAATAAGTCAATTTGAATTTTCTAATGCCAATGCATTACTGCCGCTTTCAGACAAAATCTATTCGAGCGATGTGACCTTTAAAAATGAACTTAAAACTATTTTGGGTAATCAAGCTTACAGTAAAAATGATGGCGCTATTCTAGAGGCTGCCACCACCATCAACGCAAACTTAGTTCTCTTTGGAATTCTTGGCTTTATTGCTTGTTTTGCGTTTTCATTAGGGCCTGTAATGTGGGTGTTGCTATCAGAACTATACCCATTGAAATATCGTGGACTAGCTATAGGTGTGATTGCTTTTATTAATTCATTAATCAGTTCCTTAGTCCAATTGGTTTTCCCATGGGAATTGTCAAACTTCGGAAATGCGCTTACGTTTTTTATTTTTGGGGCAATCGCGTTTATTGGCTTCTTTGTTATGTTAAAAATACTTCCAGAAACAAAAGGAAAATCATTGGAAGCTCTAGAAGCAGAATTTGTCACATAATATTATTACGTAATGAGACTAATAATGTGCTTTGCTTAACTCAAAAATGATGAAAGCTTACTTTACCGGAGCTTTCACCAAAACCTGACTCTGATTTTATAGCTTAAGCCTATTTTTAAATCATAATACACCCCGAAGGCAGTCCATAAACAGCATCTGTACAGCCATTTATTTAAGAGAACATATATCATGTTATAAAGATAAATAAAAAACCCTTCAATTAAGAAGGGTTTTAAGGTGGTCTCACAAGGGCTCGAACCTTGGACCCTCTGATTATGAGTCAGATGCTCTAACCAACTGAGCTATGAGACCAAATTAGGCTGCAATATTACTACTTATTTTAGTTCTCCGCAAGAAAATTAATTCTATTTAGCAATGTCTTGACATAGCTCAATAAGCACCCCATTACAGGATTTTGGATGTAAAAAAGCAACAAGTTTATTATCTGCTCCATGCTTAGGGCTTTCGTTTAAAACTTGAAATCCTTCCTTTTTTAAACGCTCTATTTCCTTGTAAATGTCGAAAACCTCAAAAGCGATATGGTGAATGCCTTCACCGCGCTTGGCTATAAATTTACCTATCGGACTATCGGAATCTGTTGCTTCAAGTAATTCTATTTTTTGATCGCCAATCATAAAAAAAGAAGTGTTAACACCCTCACTAACAACTGATTCAATCTTGTACTGTGGTTTGCCAAATAAAGTCTCAAAGAGTTTATTTGAATCCTTAAGGTTTTTCACAGCGATGCCAATATGTTCAATTTTATTCATCATGTTACAAATTTAGTTTAATTGCATTACCTTTTAAAGAATACCAATCAAAATGTCTTATTTTTGCAGTATGGAAAGTAACCGTCAAAAAAAAATAGCTTCAGTTTTACAAGAAGATTTAGTTAATGTTCTACAAAGCGCAGCTCGTAGTGGTCAACTTGGAGTAATTATTTCTGTGACTAAAGTTAATGTAACTGTTGATCTTTCCATTGCAAAAGTATACTTAAGTATATTTCCTACCGATAAACGCGACACGCTCATAGAAGGCATCAAGTCTAATACTAGTATTATTAAGCATGAATTGGCACAGCGAACTCGCCATCAGCTACGACGCATGCCAGAATTACAATTTTACATAGATGACTCACTAGAATATATTGATCACATAGAGCAATCCCTTAAAGGATTGGAAAACCCTATGAACAGTCCAGACTTATTAGATAAACGAAAAAAAAAATAGTTGAATGTTTCCTTCTACATTGCGAAACGCTATTTGTTTTCTAAAAGCAAAAATAATGCGATTAATTACATGACCATTATAGCCGCAATTGGTGTGGTTGTGGGGTCTGCTGCCCTACTTGTAGTTCTTTCAGGATTTGCTGGCTTAAAGGACTTTAGTTTACAATTTTCATCTATCGTTGATCCTGATTTACAAATAACCCCTCGAACAGGTAAAACCATACGTTTAAAATCAAACGCATTAGCTCAAATTAATGAGATAAATAGTGTTGTTTCGTACTCTAAGATTGTAGAAGAACGTGCTGTTCTTGTTTCAGATAACAAACGGCAAATAATCACCCTCAAAGGTGTTGATTCTCTATATCCTCAAAACACCATCAACAGTATCACATCACTAGGCTCTTGGATGACTCCTGGTTCACGTCAAATTGTGGCTGGCTGGGGTGTCGCAAGTAACCTCTCCTTTGGCGTCATGGATTATGGAAAAATACTAAAGCTGTACACACCAAAACCTGGAAAGGGTCAGATTACTTCAGAAAAGGAAGCTTTTAATAAAATTTCAACAGCTAATATTGGTATTTTTGAAATTAATGAAGACCTAGATCATGACATGGTTTATGCTGATATTGATATGGTAAGCGCCTTATTGAATTATCCGGAAGACACTGTAAGCTCCCTAGAACTAATATTAAACTCTGATGACTCTCTTGACGAAGTGCGTGACAAGCTTTATGGCATATTTGGAAACAACATCACCATAAAAACCAAAGAACAACTCAATGGGGCACTTCATAAAATGCTTAATACCGAAAACCTTGCTGTGTACCTCATTTTTACATTGGTACTAATTATTGCATTATTCAATGTGGTAGGCTCTATAATTATGATGATTTTAGATAAAAAAAATGACATAACAACACTTTTTAACCTGGGCCTTACTGCCAAAGAAATTCGTCAAATTTTCTTTTTCCAAGGAAGTATAATGAGCTTGTTGGGTGGCTTAATCGGTATCATATTAGCCATAATGCTAGTTAGTTTACAAAAAAGTTTTGGATTAATAATGATTACAAGTACACTGTCTTATCCAGTTACGCTGAAAATATTCAATATTATAATTGTATTTATCACTATCGCGACATTAGGTCTGCTCGCCTCAAAATTAGCTTCAATACGGATTTCCAAATCACTGACAAGGCAATAGTCCTTATAGCACAAATTCATGATCTCCGAATTTTTCTTGCACCTCATCAAAGGCGGCAAAAACGTCTTTAGAAGCGTCACTAGTAACCATTTTCATTCGGTATTCTTTAAAGTGTGGAATCCCTTTAAAGTAATTCGTATAATGTCGCCTGGTTTCGAACACCCCTAAAATCTCACCTTTCCAGGCAATCGCCATTTCTAAATGTCTTCGGGCTGCCTCAACACGCTCAGGCATAGATACGGGCGGTAAGTGAGTCCCATTTTTAAAATAATGCTTTACTTGTTTGAAAAACCACGGATTTCCAATTGTGGCTCGTCCAATCATTGCGCCGTCTAAACCATACCTATCACGCATTAATACGGCTTTTTCAGGTGAATCTACATCACCATTACCAAAAACAGGGATGTGCATTCTTGAATTATTTTTTACCGCAGCAATAAGGTCCCAATTGGCATCGCCTTTATACATTTGAGCACGTGTCCGACCATGAATTGCAATAGCTTTACATCCAACATCTTGCAATCTTTCTGCAACCTCGACAATTTTTATTGAGCTGTGGTCCCAACCCAAACGGGTTTTTACAGTAACTGGAAGTTTCGTCCGCTTCACTATCTCAGCAGTCAGTTTTTCCATAAGACAAATGTCTTTTAATATCCCTGCTCCAGCCCCCTTGCTAACTACTTTTTTAACTGGACAACCAAAGTTAATGTCAATTATATCTGGATTAGATTTTTCAACAATGTCTATAGTTCGAAGCATGCTATCCAGGTTGGCTCCAAAAATTTGAATTCCAACAGGGCGTTCCTTCTCATAAATATCTAGTTTCATAACACTTTTAGCTGCGTTACGAATTAACCCTTCGCTAGATACGAACTCTGTGTAAACCACATCAGCTCCCTGCTCTTTACAAAGAGCTCTAAACGGTGGGTCACTTACATCTTCCATAGGTGCTAAAAGCAGTGGAAAATCAGAAAGTTCTATGTTGTCTATTTTTACCAAAGGACTTGTTTTTAGGCAAAATTACATCTTTTTAAGGAAAACACACAAGTGAGTTCGACAGTGTTTAAAAGAGACGTAACCTTAATTATGAATAATTTTTTTTATCAACAAAGAACCGTTATTTAAAATCAGTTTTACCGTATAAACACCGTGAGCATAAGGGCTCATATCTATACGACTACCTCTTCCTCTGTACAAAAACGTTCCTTTTTCATCAAAGATTTCAACAGTGTTCACATGATCATCCTTAATTTCTAATGTGTGTTGAACTGGGTTAGGATACACCATGTTCTGATACTGTTCAGAACCTCCTTGAAGAGATAGCACCGAATCCTCAATGATTAACTCAATAACCTTTGCATTATCAGATAAATTTCCAAAGGCAAAAGACTCTGAAGTAATATAATAAACTGTATTAGTTTTATAAGCAATACTCTCAATTTGCTCAAAACTTAAACTTTCTGATAGAGATATAAAGGTGTTAGTTCCAGATAAAATATCGACATCCTCAATACTCTCACAAAACCATACAAAGGGCTGCAAAGTAGGGTTCGAATATCCGACCAACAATAACTGATTTGTATTATCGTCGTAAGTCGCTCCAGTAATTAAACCATTCGCGTTTAATTCTGTTTCTAAAGGAGAAATAACATATGTTCCCGGTGTTTTTGGAAGCACATAAGCACTTGTAGTGCCAGAAACCCAGTTCTTGCTTAACAATACTAAACTTGAAGCGTCCCAAGAAACAAGTGCTTCGGCATCCCATGTGGTATTCTGAGGATTGGATGTGAAATCAATCTGATTAGCATAAGTAAAGCTAATGATTTCAGCAGTGACTACATTCGAGCTTTGATAATCGCTTTTACTGATTTTATAAACTTTCAAATCTGTTCGATCACCACTATTATTACCAAAATCACCAATATAAATACTAGAATCGTCCTGAGCCATGTCTTCCCAATCCACATTAGTTGCGCCAATAATAGTAATTACTCTAGTAACTAACTCAGTTTCTAAATCCAATTCATATAACACATTGTTGTTCCCGGAATCGTTGTGAGTAATAAGCTTGTTGTTATAAAAAATAGTCCCAGAAGATTCACTTAACTCGTTGGGTAATGCAAATTGCTCAGTGACTGAAAACACTTGTGCGTCAAGACTACTCAGGCTAAAAAATATAATCAAAAACCTAACAATGTGCCTAATAACTATCATGGGGTGCTTCTATCTCAACTAAAACCTCATTTAAACGATTAAACACTTCGTAAGGCGCATTATACCCGAAAAAATAAAATCGTTTTTGATGAACAATACCATGCTTTTCGAGAGCTAAGGTTAATTTGTCTTTGAAAGATTTAATTTTATTGTCATTTGCCCAGCCGCTAAAACTAATGGCCGCCATTGTTTTTGCTGGCTCTTCTTTAAAAACAATATTAGATTGATTCGGTTTTGGTAAATCTTCTTTTTTTATTTCTTTTGGCACCATAAACATCATGGTCACAGAATCTCCTATAGACATAGAAACAGGTGAGGTCATTGCAATTTTTTCCTCCGACTCGTTTCCTCCAAAAATATAACCTGCTAATATTGAAAAACCCTGACTAGAAGCTGTTTTATAGTCACTCGAAGTTAACTTAACTGACGTAAACAAAGTTGGCTCATATTCTCTAACTTCAAAATTATCATAAACCTCAACCGTTTTGTAAGGATATTTTTGAATCCCTCGTTGGCTAAAAAATCCAAATATTTGGACCGCTATAATAACCGTAAGAATAACTCCAATGATAATAAAAATAACTTTCATCGTGGCTGCAGTAAATTTCACATGTTATGCTTTTGTCCTTAGAACCCATAAGCTATATCCTCCTAATAATAGCTCTCCAAGGCATCCAAATATAAATAAAATGGATGGCATTCCATCAAGTATCATGCTGAGTACTCTTCCTAAAGCTAAGCCAAGCATAAAAAAAACATTAGAAGTTAGGGCTGCCTTAAAATATAGAGATTTAAACAGTCCTAATAACCACAGCACCGCAAAAGCCAAGTACAAACCCATTACAGCTTTTAATAAACTGCTATCATCTAAGGTATCTGGATAGATTTCAAAGTATTCGAAAGGAAAAAAGCCGTAAACAAAAGATACTGGGATTACAATAAAACAAGAAACTAGTAATGAAGCTTTATTGATAATCAGTTTATTCATAATTGAGCCCTAAAATGAAATATCAAAAATTACTTCTTTACCGTCGCGCAACACTAACACTTTAGACTTATTCCCTTTTTCAAATACAGACAAAGCCCTCATATAGCTCATCATGTCAACCACTGTACTGTCTCCTAATTTCACAACAACATCCCCTTTTTGTAATCCTGCCTTTTGAGCAGGTTTGTCGTCGCTCACACCATCAATACGCATCCCTTTGCCATCAAACAAATAGTCTGGAACTACGCCAAGCCCCACTTTAAATCGAGGAGTTTCCTCTGACTCGTTTTTTGTTTTTCTAAAACTGAGTTTTCCGTTGCTGTCGAGGTCTGTAATAATATCAAAAATATAATCAGAGATCATATTCATGCCTTCATAATTAAGCTTAGACGCATCATCTCCAGGTTTATGGTAATCCTCGTGCTGACCTGTAAAGAAATGTAAAACAGGTACATCTCCTAGATAAAATGATGTGTGATCTGAAGGCCCAATACCTGACTCGTTTTCTACTAATTTAAAAAATTGATTGTTTGCTGTAAGAGCTTGCTTAAACCTTGGAGAGGTGCCAACGCCATAAACAGCTAAAGTGCTATCTGCATTCATTTTACCAACCATGTCCATATTAATCATGTAATTCATTTTGGCCACATCTATAGTGGCATTTTTGACAAAATAATTAGATCCTAACAACCCCATTTCTTCTCCTGAAAAAGCAATGAATAAATAATTATTATTAACATTAGTGGCGCGTAGTTTACTGGCTAAATTTAACATTAAAGCAACCCCACTTGCGTTATCGTCTGCACCGTTGTGAATCGCCTTCTCATCGCCTCTAAACAAAGAGTCTTCTCCTCCGTATCCTAAATGATCGTAATGAGCCCCGATAACAATAGTTTGATCACTTTTGTTATCAATAAAACCTAATACATTGCGACCTACTATTGTGCTATCACTCGATACTTCTGTAAACTTGACGTCTTCATGTGGATTAGTTTTGGGTTTAAAATTAAACATTTGAATATAGCCATCCGTTCCTTTAGGTTCTAAATCAAGTTCTTGAAACCTCTGTACTAAATATGCAGCGGCAGCTTTTTCTCCCTCGGTGCCTGTTTGACGACCTTCAAGTTTGTCATCAGCAAGAAAAGTGACATCTTCTAGAATTTTATTTTGAGTAGTGTATTCTTGTTTGCACCCTAGTAGCGACAAAAAAAGAACAAGTAGCGATATTTTTTTCATGATTTATGTGTTATTTTTGCGCAAAATTAGGTATTAATTGCCATTTAGAAACATAATTATGAGGAAAACCATATCACTTTTAACACTTGTTGTATTAATAACCGTGTCATGTAAATCTGAAAAAAAAGGAGAAAACGATGCTTACACAGGGGCAACAAAATGGGTAGACTCTTTGATTTATCCTGAAGAAACACATTTTAAATCTATCAAGCAAATCACCTTTGGCGGTGACAATGCTGAAGCTTACTGGAGCTTTGATGATTCCCAAATTATATTCCAATCTAACAACAAAAAATGGGGGGTTGAATGTGATCAAATGTTTTTAATGAATCGTGATGAGGTTTTTGACACAAGTATGCCCCCTATGATAAGTACTGGAAAAGGACGCACGACTTGTGCCTATTTTTTACCAAATAACAAACAGTTTGTGTATGGTTCAACACATTTAGGTGGTGATGAATGCCCAGACGCACCTCTTCGTAGAGAGGGAAAATATGTTTGGCCTATCTATGAAAGCTATGATATTTTTGTAGCAGATTTAGATGGAAATATCACAAATCAGCTAACGACCGAGCCCGGATATGATGCAGAAGCAACAGTGTCTCCACAAGGTGACCGTATTGTTTTCACCTCCATGAGAACTGGTGATTTAGAATTGTTTACTATGAATATTGATGGTAGTGATGTTAAACAAGTCACCCATGAATTAGGTTACGATGGTGGTGCTTTTTTCTCACCTGACGGAACGCAGCTTATTTTTAGATCGTCAAGACCAAAAACAGTAAGTGAAATAAAAGAATATCAAGATTTGCTAGCAGAAGGATTAGTGCAGCCAACAGAAATGGAATTGTACATCTGTAATGCCGATGGTTCAAATTTACGCCAACTAACCAATCTTGGAAATGCTAATTGGAGCCCCTTCTTCCACCCTAGTGGTAAAAAAATATTATTTTCTTCAAACTTTGAGGCAGAACGAGGATTTCCATTTAACCTCTATCTTATAGATTTAGACGGTAAAAACTTAGAGCGGGTGACTCATGGAGAGACTTTTGATGCGTTCCCTGTATTTTCAAACGATGGAAAACACCTCTTGTTTTCATCTAATAGAAATAATGGTGGTGGTCGAGACACTAACTTATTTCTTGCGGAATGGCAAAATTAATCTAAACAACTAATTTTTAAGCCTGTCACGTTCTGCCTTTTGACTTGTGCGTTGATTAGTTTTTAGCGCAGTGTTGCCAAACCTGTATCTAAATCCTAATTTAACGTAGCGTGTGTCAAGATCATTATATATGCGGCTACGTTGGTCTAAAAAGCTTAAACTTCTAGCGTAATCTTGCTTGTTAAACAAATCACTAACAGATAAAGAGATTACGGCATTATCTTTAAGTAAAGTTTTCGACATTGTTAAATAGGTGTCCCAGCGTTCACGACTCGTCTGAAGTCCATATACATTCTCCCCTAGATAAACAACGGATAATGTGGCTGTTAAGCTCTTATCCTCAAGGAGCGACACATTGTTTGTTAAATCTGTATAATTAGACCACTGGCTAAGTTGTATCGTTGATCCAGAAAAACTGTTCGTGTCTCGAATTTTATAAATGGAAGTTCCAAGTGACAAAAACCACCTTGACGTGATATTTAAATAAGCTTCAAAATCAAAGCCAATTTCTTCAGTACTGTCGATATTTATCGGTGTATAAATAATCACATTATCTAGATTATCTTGAAGAGGTAATTCAAAAAAATTATTTTTATACCGTTTATAGTAAGCCTCAAAGGTAAAGGTGTCTCCAAGGCTTGTCCCAAAAACATATTTATCATTAAAAACAGGTTTTAAATCTGGATTACCTGTTACAATCGTATTATCATTGAGATAATACACAAATGGATTGAGATTTCTGTAATCAGGACGTTCAATGCTTCTCTTATAGGTTATATAGGTGCTTATTTTATCTGATATTTGATAACCAATATTTATGGTTGGGAAAAATTCGAGATAATCTTGTTTGCTATTGCTGTTATTTGAAGAAAGCCCTTTGATGTTTGTTTGTTCAGCACGTATTCCTGCGCTTATATTTATAGTCTTAAAATTATAGCTATAGTCAATAAAAGCAGCATACACGTCTTCATTGTAATTGAAATTATTTGTATTATTTGTGTTTAATATTTCCTCGTTATTGATGATGTCATTCTGTAAAATGCCACTAGATGTTTGTACGTTTGACCATTTCACTCCAGTAGCTAACAGTATCTCATCGCTTAAATTGATAGCATACTCTAATTGAGTAGTAAAAATTTCTGTGTCTTGTTCCGCAAGCACATTAAATGCTGTCTGCTCTAAGATAATCAAGCTGCTCTGTGAGTATTTACTACTAACGTCTTGTTGTCTTTGATAGTCGTAATTCGTGTAATGAATATTTGCAGCTATTCTTGAAGCATCGTTAGCATTATAGACATAATCTAAGTCAATTCCGGTATTAAATTTAGTGTCTCTTGAAATACTTTTTGAATCAATGCGATTAATGTTGCTGTCAGCTGACTGAATGGCTGTGTAGCCTCGAGCAAGATATTTGAAATAAGGTAAAAATTGAGTATTCGCAGACAAGTTAAGGCTGCTTTTTTTATTAAAATCGTAATCAATGTTTAAAGATGCGTTGTGGGTTTCAGACCACGTATTTCTATTAAAATTAGTAACCCATTCTTCATTGGGGTAATAAATATGTTCTTTATCAATACGATTGTCCTTCTTTGTAGTGTAATTATAGTTTAAAAAAACGTTTATTTTTCGCGCTTTTAAATATTGAGATATACCCATGTTATACTTTGGAAATACTCCTTGTGTGTAATTACTAAAAAGACTACCATTATATCCAGAAATGAGATTTTTTGACATCTTGATGTTTAGAACCACACTATTATCAGCATCATATTTTGCGGATGGATTAGTGATTACTTCTACAGATTGAATATTTGATGCGGGTGTGCTTTGAAGTAATTCAATCAATTCAGGTGACGACAAATGTACTCTACGATCATTAATATAAACTACAGGAGGGGTGTTTTGAACCAAAATAGTGTCATCTAAAACTAGCACGCTCGGAGTACTTCTTAAAACTTCAACAAGATTTCCTTGGCTCAATGCTGTATTCTCTACCTTAAAAACTAAACGGTCTGGCTCACGTTTTAATATTGGTTTTACAAAAAAAAGCTCTACTTCCTCAAGGTTCTCTAAAGACGCTGTTATCCGTAATTGTAAATCATCTAGGTTCTCAGTAAGCTCGATATTTTGGTAAACCTCCTTGTAGCCAATAAAACTTGCATTTAAAAGGTATTTATTAGGTTTTAATTTATCTATTTTAAACAATCCCTTGTCGTCGGAAGACGTTCCAGTAACCACCGTTGAGTCTTGTGGATTCAGAACTAAAATATTTGCAAATGCAACCGGCTCATTTTTTTCATCATTAATAACACCAGATAACTCATATGATTGAGCATTTATTGATGTAATAAAACCTAAAAAAACAGTTATAAATAAGTAGATTTTGACATTCATGCAATAGCAATATGTTGCAAACATAAAACATTTCAATTACTTAAATTTACGGTAAATCCATAAATTGAACTTCTTACTGCGCTTAATAAGTAAACGACTCTTTCAAATGTCTTAATTTTATGTATTTTTGCGCTTCGGTATTACATGCCTAATATTGCTTGAATGAAAAAGATAAGAAACTTCTGTATCATCGCCCATATTGACCATGGCAAAAGCACCCTGGCCGATCGCTTATTAGAATTTACCGGTTCTGTTACCGATCGAGAGAAACAGGATCAATTACTGGACAGTATGGATCTTGAAAGAGAACGCGGAATCACGATTAAGTCTCATGCTATTCAAATGGAGTACCAGTATGGTGGAGACGTCTACACTTTAAACCTTATTGACACCCCTGGTCATGTGGATTTTTCATACGAAGTTTCGCGATCTATCGCAGCGTGTGAAGGTGCGTTACTTATTGTGGATGCTGCACAAAGTATTCAGGCTCAAACAATTTCAAACTTATACTTAGCCTTAGAAAATGATTTAGAAATAATTCCTGTTCTTAACAAGGTTGATTTACCGAGTGCAAATCCAGAAGAGGTAACTGACGATATTGTTGACTTGCTTGGCTGTGATCCTACCGAAGTGATTCCGGCTAGTGCAAAAACAGGTATTGGTATTGAAAGTATTTTAAGTGCTATTATTGAACGTATTCCTTCACCAGAAGGGTCCTTAGATGAGCCGCTACAAGCCCTAATCTTTGATTCTGTTTACAACCCTTTTCGTGGAGTAGAAACCTATTTTCGTGTCATTAATGGAGCAATAAAAAAGGGACAGCACATAAAATTTATTGCCACTGGGCAAACATATTTTGCTGACGAAGTTGGAACGCTGAAACTTAAACAATTTCCAAGAAAAGAAATTAAAGCTGGAGATGTTGGTTATGTCATTACGGGAATTAAAGAAGCTAAAGAAGTGAAAGTTGGGGACACCATCACTGACGCAAAAACACCAACCACAAATGCTATTGCAGGCTTTGAAGACGTAAAACCAATGGTTTTTGCTGGTATATATCCTGTAGACACTGAAGATTATGAGGAGCTTCGAAACTCTATGGAGAAACTTCAATTAAACGATGCCTCCTTGGTCTTTGCTCCGGAAAGTTCTGCAGCCCTTGGGTTTGGTTTTCGATGTGGTTTTCTTGGGATGTTGCACATGGAGATTATTCAAGAGCGTCTTGAGCGTGAGTTTAATATGACTGTAATCACAACGGTTCCCAATGTAAGCTACTATGCTTTTACCAGAAAAGATCCAGATAATGTCATTATTGTAAACAATCCATCAGACCTTCCGGATCCTTCAACACTAGATCATGTTGAAGAGCCTTTTATCAAAGCTACCATTATTACAAAAGCAGATTTTGTGGGTAATGTTATGAGTTTGTGTATAGAAAAACGTGGAATGATTACAAACCAAACGTATTTAACGCCTGAACGAGTTGAATTAAGCTTTGATATGCCTTTGGCAGAAATCGTGTTTGATTTTTATGATCGTTTAAAAACTGTATCAAAAGGCTACGCCTCGTTTGACTACCATCCAATTGGTATGAAGACGTCAAAATTGGTTCGTGTAGATATCCTGTTAAATGCCCAGCCTGTTGATGCTTTGTCTGCTTTAATTCATGCTGAAAATGCACACAAAATTGGGAAAAAGATAACTGAAAAACTAAAAGAATTAATTCCACGTCAGCAATTTGATATTCCAATACAAGCAGCTATAGGGGCTAAAATTATCGCCAGAGAAACAACAAAAGCATTACGAAAAGACGTTACAGCAAAATGTTATGGTGGTGATATTTCTAGAAAACGAAAGCTGCTTGAAAAACAGAAAAAAGGAAAAAAACGTATGCGACAAGTTGGAAGTGTCGAAATTCCACAAGCCGCTTTTATGGCTGTCCTGAAATTAAACGACTAAGAAGAGTCTCACAATTACTATTTGACTTATTGATAAAATGTTTTTTACAATTTTTGTTTTTGGTAAGCATTTAAAAGATACTATCTCTAAATAATTTCTTAAGTTTTTTTCGTTCTATCATCATTTTATTACTTTGCATTACTATGAAATTATACCCAATAAATGCCGGAAATTTTAAGCTTGATGGAGGGGCTATGTTTGGAGTTGTTCCTAAGTCTATTTGGAATAAAACAAACCCAGCAGACGCAAACAATATGATTGATATTGCCGCGCGGTGTTTACTTGTTGAAAACGGAAACAAACTCACTTTAATTGATACCGGAATGGGAAACAAACAAAGTGATAAATTTTTTAGTTATTACCATCTTTGGGGTAATGATACTCTTGAAGCTTCATTAAAAACAGCTGGTTTTCACAGGGACGACATTACTGATGTCTTTATGACGCATTTACATTTTGATCATTGTGGTGGTGGTGTTCAGTGGAATTCCGACAAAACAGATTTTGAAACTGTTTTTAAAAATGCTAATTATTGGAGTAACAAGAATCATTGGAATTGGGCAACAAAACCTAATAAACGTGAAAAAGCCTCCTTTCTAAAAGAAAATATTTCACCCATTGAAGCTAGTGGACAACTAAAGTTTTTATCGCTTTCATCATCAAAAATTCTAAGTTCAACAGAATTAGATTTTAATATATTTCTTGCAGATGGGCACACTGAAAAACAAATGATTCCAATGATTGAATATCAAAATAAAACCATTTGTTTTATGGCTGATTTACTCCCAACCGTTGGGCACTTACCTGTACCGTTTGTCATGGGTTACGACACAAGGCCATTAATAACCCTTGATGAAAAAGAAGGATTTTTAAAGTTAGCCGCTGACAACAACTATTACCTGTTTTTAGAGCACGATGCACATCACCCAATTATCACGGTAAAACACACAGAAAAAGGAGTACGGCTGTCTAAAGTTTTTCAAATTGAAGAATTGTTTTAAAATCTAAAAAAAATCACTGTATATATTGCATTAATAAAAGCTAAAAAATTATCAAATTAACTATGATGAAAATATTATTATCTAAAACCTTATATCTGTGTGCCTTTTTATGGTATAACTTCGGAATATCTCAAAATAATACTTACTGGCAGCAACAAGCAGACTATAAGATGATTATTGACATGAATGTTGAAACTTTTCAATATAAAGGTAATCAACACTTAACATACACTAATAATTCGCCTGACACACTAACACGGGTATATTACCACCTTTACTTAAATGCTTTTCAGCCTGGAAGTAACATGGATGTGCGTTTACAACAGATAAAGGATCCTGATAAGCGAATGGTAAACAATATAGGCACAAATGACAATCCAATATATGAAAGTAGAATAAGTCAATTATCACCAAATGAAATCGGCTATTTAAACGTCACCTCTTTGACTCAAAATGGTGTTCCGCTTATTTATAATATTGTTGACACGGTATTAGAAGTTGACCTAGCAACTCCTATTCAACCAGGTGAACAAACCACCTTTGATATGGTGTTTAACGCACAATTACCTGTTCAAATTAGAAGAAATGGACGAAATAACCGAGAGGGTGTGGCTATATCAATGGCACAATGGTATCCAAAAATAGCTGAATATGATTTTGAAGGGTGGCACGCTGATGCTTACATTGCTAGAGAATTTCATGGTGTTTGGGGCAACTTTGATGTGAAAATATCTATTGATAAAGATTACATTATTGGCGGTACGGGATATTTACAAAATCCTGAAGATATAGGTCACGGCTACGGAAGCAAAACAAACAACACGGGTAATGATAAATTAACATGGCATTTCAAAGCGCCAATGGTACATGATTTTACTTGGGCAGCTGACCCAAATTATATTCATGATAAATTACAGGTTAAAAATGGTCCCTTGCTTCATTTTTTTTATAAGAATAATCCAGAAACCAAGGACAACTGGAAAGCACTACAGCCGGTAGCGGCAGAGCTAATGTTTTATTTTAGTGATGCTATTGGAGCATACCCTTATAAACAATACTCCATTATTCAGGGAGGAGATGGGGGTATGGAATACGGAATGTGTACATTAATCACTGGAGGTAGAAGCTTAAGGGGTTTAATTGGAGTAACTTCACACGAGATGGCGCACTCTTGGTTTCAATTTTTGTTAGCCACTAACGAGTCCAAACATGAATGGATGGACGAAGGCTTCACAAGTTACATTAGCACATCTGCAATGAATGATGTCATGAAATTAAATCGTAAAAACCCACACTTAAGTTCTTATAATCGCTATATCGCCCTTGCGAATTCTGGTGATGAACAACCACTAACAACGCATGCTGATCGTTATAACATAAATAGCGCCTACAGTACTTCAGCTTACAGTAAGGGCGCTGTCTTCTTAGCACAACTTGGTTATATTATTGGAAAAGACAACTTAACAAAAACTATTAAAAAATATTTTACTGATTTTGCATTTAAACATCCAACACCAAATGCTATTATTAGAACTGCTGAAAAAGTATCTGGATTAGAATTAGATTGGTATTTAACAGATTTTGGACAGACAACTAACACCATTGACTATAGTATTAAAACAGTTAATGGCCTGAATGAAATGACCGAAATCACCTTAGAAAGAAAACAATTGATGCCAATGCCAATTGATTTGACGGTGAATTATCTTGATGGGTCATCAGATAACTTCTATATTCCGTTAGAAATGATGAGAGGAGAAAAGCCAGTTAACGGTCGTGCTATAGCATTAGCAGATTGGCCATGGGTTAATCCTTATTACACGTTTTCTATAGACGTAAAAAAAGATTTCATTGCTTCTATCGTCATAGATCCAAGTGAACACATGGCAGATACTAATAGAAGTGATAACACCATTTCTTTTGATCAATCTGAAAATAAAAAACAATAGCTTTTCTGTCTATAAAGCATTCATAATCTTTGTGATATGTTTACTTTTGTTTTAAACATGAAAGCATCCTTCTCAAATATTGAAAAACTTAAAAGTAAGGCGATAATTGATGCGCTTTTCACAAACGGGAGCTCAATTAGCTGTTTTCCGTTACGGTTTGTGTACCTACAAAAAGACTTCCCAGAAAATATTACTCTTAAATGCGGTGTTTCGGTTAGTAAAAAGAAGTTTAAACGCGCGGTAGATCGTAACAGAATAAAAAGACTAATGAGAGAAGCCTACCGACTAAACAAAAACACCTTTATTGATAAAATTCCATCACAACAAGCATTAATGATTTTGTATATTGGTAAAGACATGCCCTCAAGCGCACAAATTAACCAAGCAATGTCGGCACTATTTCAAAAGTTTATCAAAACAACTTGTTAGCAACTTCAAACTCATGAATATTTCTAAAAAAAACAAACTTATTATTCCTATCGTTGCTCTGGTTTTGCTAATTACCACCTCTGCTTATAAAAACGATTTTTTTGAAATTGCTAAACAAATAGAAATATTTACAACCTTATATAAGGAAATAAATATGAATTATGTAGATGAGACCAGCCCAAGTGATTTAATGAACGTAGCTATCAAAAATATGTTATCTGAATTAGATCCGTATACCGTCTTTTTTAACGAACAGGATGTTGAAGCGTCTAGAATTAACAGCACTGGAGATTACACAGGAATAGGTGCTACAATTAAAACTCTAAAAGATCGGCTAATTGTTATTGAACCCTTTAAAGATTATCCTGCTGACAGAGCAGGACTTAAAGCAGGAGACGAAATCCTAAAAGTAGACAATATAGTCGTAGCTGACTTTCAAAACGACGCTGGTGAATTGCTTCAGGGTTCTGCAGGATCAAAAGTTTCTGTCACCTATCGTAGACAAGGTGAAATTAAATCAGTACCAATTACCAGACAAGAGGTTGCTGTCAAAGCAGTCCCCTTATATAAAATGGTAAATAAAACCATTGGTTATGTCGCTTTGGCTAAATTTACAAGAACGGCTTCTCAGGAAGTTAAAAATGCTGTTTCTTACCTTAAAGCTGAAGGAGCAGAACAACTTGTGTTTGATTTAAGAGGAAACCCAGGAGGACTTTTAATTGAAGCTATAAATATTGTAAACTTATTTGTTCCAAAGAATGAAGTTATTGTTACAACAAAATCAAAAGTTGATAAATATAATAAGACCTATAAGACAAGAAATGAGCCTCTTGATATCCAAATTCCACTTGTTGTTTTAATTGACGGTGGTAGCGCCTCAGCAAGTGAAATCGTTTCTGGCTCATTACAAGATTTAGATCGTGCTGTTATTATTGGCTCTAGAAGTTTTGGGAAAGGGCTAGTACAGCGTCCAAAACCTTTAAGCTACGGTACACAACTAAAAGTAACTATTTCAAGATATTTTACACCGTCTGGTCGTTGTATTCAAGCACTAGACTATAAAAAAAGAGATGAAAATGGACAAGCAATCCGGGTCAGAGAAGAAAATTATAACTCTTTTAAAACAAAAAACGGTAGAGCTGTTTTTGATGGTGGTGGTGTTATGCCAGATATAGAACTAACAGAATCAGAGATTTCGGAATTTACAAAAGACATAATTAAACAAAACTTTGTATTTAATTATGCGACTAATTATTACTATGAAAATTCTACTATTGATTTAAACACTTTTAAACTAAACGACGCTGATTTTAGCGATTTTATTGATTATCTCAAACAAAATAATTTTGAGTTTAAAACCAAAACAGAAACAGCGCTTAACAGTGTTATAAAAATAGCTAAAGAAGAAGGTTTTGATGAAGATTTAAGTTCCTCGTATACGGCTATGGTAAAAGATATTAATGCTATAAAAGATTATGAAATTAATAATAATAAATCACAATTATTGGTGCTTCTAGAAAATGAAATTATATTACGCTACTTTTACAGGGAGGGGCTGTACAAGTATTATTTGTCAAATAACAATGAAATTCAAAAAGCTACTGATATTTTATTGGATTTAGATAAATACAACAGTTATTTAAAACCCTAACAATTAACTTACTGCGCATCAAATTTTAAAATGTTATATTTAATTAGTTAACAAAAATACATGTTGCGATTTACTTTCTTTTTTTATGCTTTTTACATCGTTTCATATGCTCAAGAACTACATCATAATGTTTTTTTTGAAACAGATAAATACAATATAATTTCAGAACAAGAAAATTCATTAAACACGTTTATCTCATCTTTAGATAGCTTAACAATTGAAACAATTAAAATATATGGCTATTGTGATGATCGTGGTACAAAAACCTATAATCAACAACTTTCAGAAAATCGAGCAACAACCATTAAAGATTATCTTTTAGATAGTGAATTTTCAGAAAAACAAATAAAAGTTATTGATGGAAAAGGAGAGCTACCTCTAAATGTTACTGTTAATATTAATAAAATTAGAAAAAAAAATAGACGAGTAGAAATTGTTGTTACTGCAAAATACACCTCTAATAATATTGAAAAACCAACAACTCAAACGATTTTAAAAAAAGGAGTTAAGGTCGGTGATAAAGTTCGTTTAAAAAATATCTATTTTAAAACTGGCTATAGTACCATTATGCCTAGTTCGATACCAACTCTAAAAGAAATTACTGCTATTTTGGTTGAGAAGAAAAATATTTATTTTACAATTGAAGGTCATGTTTGTTGTACTCACGATACTTATGATGCTATTGATAGAAAATCCGGATTACGAAATCTATCTATTTCAAGAGCAAAATTCATCTACACTTTTTTACTACAACAAGGTGTTGAAAAACACCGAATGAAGTATGTTGGACTTCGAAGAAAACATCCTTTAGGTGGTGATCCAAAACTAGACAGACGTGTTGAATTATTAATCACTTATGTAGGGAAAAGTAATTAATTCTTTATCATCATTATATGTGGAATATTATCTTCTAAATACTCATTTCCCAGTGTATTAAAACCAAGATTTATGTAGAATTGTTTCAAATAAGCTTGAGCAGAGAGTTCTATTACGGAAGTATTAAAGAGATTATTAATAGACGTTATAGCCACTTTAATAATCTGGTAACCATATTCTTTATTACGGTATTTTACATTAACAACAACTCTGCTGATACTTGCATTTTTAAAATAAACGCCAGGTTTAAAAATTCTAGTATATGCCACAATTTTAGTATTTTTTTTACCTAAAATATGAACTGCATTTATATCTTTTCCATCAATATCTAAATAAGGACATTGTTGTTCAACAACAAATACCTGGCTTCTTAGTTGGAGTAAATTATATAACTCTTCGTTTGTTAATTCTTCATATGTTTTAACCTCTATCTCTAACATCTGTAATTAATCTTGAACAACTAAATTTTTATCATCACATTTTCCGTATTCTGGTTGAATATTAACATGATTAATATCAAATTTACGATTTAATATATCTTCAATTGTGTGTAAAATTTCATCAAACTCTGAGAGTGAAATATCCTCATAAAAATCAATATGTGCTTCAAAATGAGTTTCCATTTCATTTAACTGCCAAACATGAATATGATGTATATTTTTAACAGCTTTTAAATTGATTATTTCTGTAATAATATCATTAACAGGAACTGATTCTGGTGTAAACAACATTAATACTTTAGTTGAGGATTTTAATAAATCATAACCCATCCATATTAAATATAAAGCAATAAAAAAAGTTAAGACACTATCTACCCAAAACACATTGTAAAATTTAATAAGTAAACCACCAACTAATACCGCTATACTTGCCATCATATCAGTAAGTAGATGTAAATACGCACTTTTCATATTCATATTAGTATCAGCATCTTTTTTTAATAAAAGAACACTAAAACCATTACCTAAAATCGCTATTGTAGATAACCATATAACTAATGCAGATTCTATTACTTGTGGGTTTTGAAAACGCTCTACAGCCTCAATAACAAGTAAAATAGCAACAATAATTAAAGTTGAAGAATTTATAAAAGCTGCAAGTATTTCTGCACGTTTATAACCAAATGTTTTATTTAGAGAAGCTTTTTTTTTTGATAATCTATTTGCTATGTAACTAATTATTAAAGAAAGAACATCACTAAAATTATGTAAAGCATCACTTAATAGTGCTAAACTTCCTGAAATAATACCACCAAATACTTGAGCTATTGTTATTAAAATATTTAAAAAAATAGATATTAGTAAATTAGTTCCTTTTAGGTTTCCATGTGAGTGATGAGAATGATTATGTGAATGGGAATGACTCATTTAACAAGGTGTTATAGGAATTTTATTTACACGATTTTGATGTCTTCCACCTTCAAATTTAGTTTCTAAAAATGTATTAACTATTTGAAGTGCTTGTGTTATGGAAGTATAACGAGCAGGAATGCAGCATATATTTGCGTTATTGTGTTGTCTTGTAAGTTTTGTTATCTCATTCATCCAACAAATACCTGCACGAATATTTTGATATTTATTAGCAGTCATTGCTACACCATTTGCACTGCCACAAATTAATATACCAAAATCAACTGCGCCAGACTCAACATCTTTCGCAACAGGATGAACAAAATCAGGATAATCTACACTATCTAAAGTATCTGTTCCATAATTCATGATAACTAAACCTTTTGCTTCTAAATGTTTTACAATAGCTTTTTTGTATTCAGGGCCTGCGTGATCGTTTCCTATAGAAATCTTCATAATAGTATATAATATCTGATTGCGAACATCAAAGTTAATAATTGCTAATAAGTAAGCATAACTTATAATACCTTACTTATTCATAATTTTTATTTTTAATAAATCTATTATAAAATAGTTTTTATACTTAATGTTGATAAGTATCCTTAAAATTATTAAATACTTGTTAATAAGTGTTCGTAAAAAATAAGAAGTAAATTATTGAGAATCCAATTAATTTTACAAGGTAAAAGTAAAATTTATAAACCTAAATTTTTAGTCTCTTTTTAAAAACTTATTATAAACATTAAATTTATTCATATAAACATTTTTTATAAAAATACTTATAAAAATAATACTGTGAATAAGGGTTATTAACAACTGTGAATATATTAACTAATCTTATTATAAATGAGTGAATTAAGTATATTATAAGTTGTTAATAGAGTAGTATTAAAATAAATTCAAATAAAATATTAAAATAGTTATAAAGCTTATTAACAGACTATAATAAACATCATTTATTTGAAAATTTTTAAAGAAAAATATAATTATAGGTATATAAATGTTAATAAATTGATTTTATTCTATTTTTATAGGCTTAATACCAGGGAAATATTGATTTAATATATAAACCTTAGATTTGCAGAAACTTAATAACCTTTCTTCACCTAAATTAAGTCTTAAATTTTAAATAGTCCTTAACTTTAAGGAATAGAATATGATAACATAATAAATGACAAGAAAGAAAAAAAGGAAACCTTCACATAATAGAATTTCCAACTTAACAAATACAATTCTAAGTATTTTAAAAAAAGAAAGAACCAAAACATTTAACTATAAACAAATTGCTGCTATACTTGGTGTAAATGATGCAAGTAGTAGAAATCAAATCATAAAGAAACTTCAACAACTTAAAATAAATAAAGAAATTGAAGAAGTAGATCGTGGTAAATTTAAGGTGATTATAAATACCGAATATCATACAGGTCATGTAGATATAGCTTCAAGAGGATCTGGATATATTATTTGTGATGATTTTGATGATGATATATTTATTACATCAAATAATATGAATAAAGCACTTCATGGAGATGAAGTCGAATTTTATGCTTATAAACGTAGAAAACGCGGTAAGATAGAAGGAGAAATTACAAATATTATTCAACGTGCAAAAAGTGAATATGTTGGGGTAATCCAAATTCATAAAAGTTATGCGTTTGTTATTCCTGATGGAAACAAAATGTATACTGATATTTTTGTTCCAATAAATAAAACGAATAAAGCAGAGGAAGGAGATAAAGTACTCGTATCTCTTGAAGATTGGCCAGAAAAAGCTGACTCTCCTTATGGTCGCGTATTAAAAGTTCTTGGTAAACCAGGTGAACATAATACAGAAATTCATGCAATACTTGCTGAATATGGATTACCATTAGAATTTCCTCATGATGTAGAGGAATTCGCTAATAATATTGATACTTCTATACGAAATGAAGAAATAAAAAAACGTCGTGACATGCGACAAGATTTAACTTTTACTATAGATCCAAAGGACGCAAAAGATTTTGATGATGCTTTATCATTTAAAGTATTAGAACACAATTTATATGAGATAGGAATTCATATTGCAGATGTTTCGCATTATTTAAAAGAAGGAACTATTTTAGACAATGAAGCTTATGAGCGCGCTACAAGCGTTTATTTAGTAGATAGGGTAGTACCAATGTTACCTGAAATACTATCAAATGGAGCATGTTCCTTAAGACCACATGAAGAAAAGTACACGTTCTCAGCTATCTTTAAAATAAATGATAAAGCAGAAATTAAAGACGAGTGGTTTGGTAGAACGGTAACTTATTCAGATGCACGATTCGCTTATGAAGAAGCTCAAGCTATCATAGAATCTAAAACAAATAATATTCCAAAAGAAGTGTCATTAACTGGTAGTGATTATAAAGCTAATCAAGTAATTGCGGATGCTATTTTAAAAATGGATGAACTAGCAAAAATCATGCGTCGTAAACGTATGAGTTCTGGTGCAATTTCTTTTGATAAAGTAGAGGTTAAGTTTAATTTAGATGAAGAAGCTAATCCAGTAGGTGTTTTTTTTAAAACAAGTAAAGATGCTAATAAACTTATTGAAGAATTTATGTTATTAGCAAATAAAAAAGTAGGTGAATTTATAGGAAAGCAAAAGAAAACCTTTGTTTATCGTGTTCATGATGAACCAGATGATAGTAAACTTGCTACATTACAAAATGTCGTTAAACGCTTTGGTTATAAACTAGATTTTAAAGATAGAAAAAGCGTGTCTTCTTCATTAAATAATTTATTGAAAGATGTCAATGGAAAAAAAGAGCAAAACCTTGTTGATACCTTGACGATTCGTACCATGAGTAAAGCTGAATATTCGACACACAACATTGGGCATTATGGTTTGGCTTTTGATTATTACAGTCATTTTACTTCTCCTATAAGACGGTATCCAGACGTCATGGCACATCGTTTATTACAACATTATTTAGATGGAGGGAAGTCTGCAAATACTGATGTTTATGAAGATAAATGCAATCATTCAAGTAATATGGAAAATATTGCTACAAAAGCAGAAAGGGATTCTATTAAATACATGCAAATTCGTTTTATGGAAGATCATAAAAATAAAGAATTCATGGGTGTTATTTCAGGTGTGACTGATTGGGGAATTTATGTTGAAATTATAACTAATAAATGCGAGGGTATGGTAAGTGTTAGAGATATGAAAGATGATCATTATGTTTTTGATGAAGATGTCTATGCATTAGTGGGATATAATCATAAAAAAATGTACCAACTGGGAGATGAAGTTGTAGTTAAAGTTAAAAAAACTGATTTAATTAAAAGACATTTAGATTTTTTATTAATAGGAAAACATAATAATAGCTAATTTTATAACTTTTAAATATATTGATATTTAATTGTTTATTATTTTTGATTGAAATTAATTTGATAATACATCTAAAACAACACAATGAAATTTTTATTATTAATTTATTACTCCCTTTACACATCAACCTTACTATTAGCTCAAGACAGTGTTGTTAAAAATATAGGTGATTTTTCTATTTTAAAAGCCTATGATTTAATAAATGTTGAACTTATTAAATCTGATAAAAATATAGCTGAAATTTCGGGAGATAATAAGAATAATATTGAAATAGTAAATAAAAATGGAGTATTAAAAATAAGACTTAATATCGAAAAAAGTTTTGATGGTAAAGCAACTAATGTTAAACTATTTTATAATACACTTGATGTAATTGATGCTAACGAAGGGGCTGTTATTACTTCATATGACACGATAAGGCAATACGAAATTGAACTTAAAGCACAAGAAGGTGGTTTGATTAAAACTGCTATTGATACTAAAGAAATTATTATGAAAGCAGTAACTGGAGGTGTTATAGATGTTTCTGGTATTACTCAACATCAGAACATTGCAATTAGCACAGGTGGTGTGGTAAAAGCAGCAACTTTAAAATCTAAAAATACAGACATCCTTATAACTACCGGAGGAGAAGCTTTCGTGAATTCAACAGAATCTCTTGATATTAAAATTAGGGCAGGTGGGGACGTTTTTATTTATGGCAAACCTAAAAAGGTTACTAAAAACAAGGTGTTAGGTGGTAGAATAAAATACATGGATTAAAGATGTCGCCTTTAGTGTTAAAACTTTAAAATAGAATTTACTTCATATTAGCATGATTGACGATATCCAAGCAGCAATACCTTTAGGGTTTTTCTTATCTTTTATGATTGGACCAGTTTTTTTTGTTTTAATTGAAACAAGTGTTACTAAAGGTTTTAGAGCGGCTGTGGTGTTTGATTTAGGGGTTATTATTGCTGATGTTTTTTTTATTGCTTTAGCTTACTTTAGTAGCTTTCAATTATTAGAAAACCTCAGTAATCAACCTGGGTTATTTGTATTTGGCGGTATGATTATCACAGTCTATGGTATTATAATTTTTTTAAAAAAACCAAAGAAAGCTTCGCAACAAGAGAATGAATATATTTCTGATAAAAAAAACTACCTAGGAATGTTTATTAAAGGGTTTTTAATAAATTTTATTAACATAGGTGTTCTTGTGTTTTGGCTAGGTATTATTATTATCACAGGCCCTACTTTAGAGAACAATCTCAATAGATTTGTTGTTTTTTTTTCAACGATGATTGGTGTTTATTTTTTTACAGATTTAGTTAAGATTTTATTAGCAAAGCAACTTAAAAAGAAGTTAACACCCACACGTATAGTCAAAGTAAAGAAAATACTAGGATTTATTTTAGTCATCTGTGGTTTGGTTTTAATTATTAAAGGATTTCTTCCGAAAGACCAATTAAATCCACAAAATTTAATTGAAGATATACGTTAATAAAAAAAACCTTCAATAAAAATTGAAGGTTTGAGAGGCGTCTAGCGGATTCGAACCGCTGTAGAAGGTTTTGCAGACCTCTGCCTAGCCACTCGGCCAAGACGCCATAATTGGCAGCAAATGTAAAAAAAATTAATCTTTCTTAGCCTGTCAATTTAGATTTTTCGTTCTTGTGTCATTTTAATCGTTACCATTTGAACATCACCGCCGATTGGTGGATTTACTTTTGAAACAGCCACAGTAACGACATTTACTCTTGGACAATTGTAAAAAATAGCATTAATTATCCGTGATGTAACATGTTCTAATAGCTTTGATGCTGATGCCATTTCTGTGGTGACAATTTTGTTTAGTAACACATAGTCTACGGTATCTTCTAAAGCATCTGTTTGAGATGACTTGTTGAGATTTGCATGAACACTTAAGTTCACTAAGTAATCACTTCCTATGATTGTTTCTTCCTCTAAACAGCCGTGATAAGCGTAAACACGAATTGTATCAAGTGTAATTATAGCCTCCATTAATTAGTAAAAAAATCAAAAACATTACTTAACGCACTAGTTTTTGTCTTAAAAAACTCCGTGTAAGTGCATTGCTTACATGTAACTGACGTGAATTTTTTAGTTTGAATATCAAATAATTTTGAAAAAACACCACCAGTTGCTCTAATTTGATCTATTTCATATTGTTTATGACCACATTTTTGACAATTATAATTTATCGTATTCATTTTTTATCTTTTTTCTATGTTATATCCAAGAAACGGGATAATATTATCAATAGCACTAAAATAAGCTGAATTTGTTTAATTTTGAAAACATATTAGAAAGAAAAATATTTAGATGTCAGAAGATGTTAAAGCGCTTAATTTTATTGAGCACATTATAGAAGAAGATTTAGGTTCAAGCCTTCAAAAGAGTCAGTTGCGCTTTCGATTTCCTCCTGAACCAAACGGGTATTTACATATTGGCCATACAAAGGCAATTGGTATAAGTTTCGGGTTAGGTGAAAAGTATAACGCTCCTGTAAACTTACGTTTCGACGACACTAATCCTATTAAGGAGGAGCAAGAGTACGTTGACGCGATCAAACGAGATATTTTATGGTTAGGCTATCATTGGGAAAATGAAGTCTATTCTTCTGATTATTTTACGCAATTATTTGAGTGGGCAGTTAAAATGATTAAGGAAGGTAAGGCTTATGTAGACTCTCAATCAAGTGAAGATATGGCATCCCAGAAAGGCACTCCAACTCAAGTTGGTTATAATAGCCCTTTTAGGAGCCGCTCTGTTGATGAAAATTTAGATTTATTTAATCGTATGAAAGATGGTGAATTTTCGTCAGGAGAACACGTCTTAAGGGCTAAAATTAATATGGAAGACCCTAATATGTTAATGCGAGATCCAATTATGTACCGTGTTATGCATGCTCGTCATCATAGAACAGGAAGTGATTGGTGTATATATCCCATGTATGATTGGACTCATGGAGAAAGCGATTATATTGAACAAATTTCTCATTCTTTGTGTTCTTTAGAGTTTAAACCACACCGTAAATTATACGATTGGTTTAAAGATCAAGTTTACCAGTACAGTCAAGATACGCTGCCTCTTATTCCTAAGCAGAGAGAGTTTGCTCGCTTAAATTTAAGTTACACAATAATGAGTAAACGTAAACTTTTAAGACTCGTAGATAACAATATTGTGACGGGATGGGATGACCCAAGGATGCCTACAATCTCGGGACTAAGACGACGAGGCTATACACCAAAAGCAATACGTTCTTTTATTGATAAAGTTGGTGTTGCTAAGCGTGAAAATATTATTGATGTATCCTTACTAGAGTTTTGTATACGCGAGGATTTAAATAAGGTAGCTCCAAGAGTTATGGGTGTTTTAAATCCAATCAAAATTATTATTACAAATTATCCCGAGGATAGAGAAGAATGGTTAGAAGCTGAAAACAACCCTGAGAATATAGATGCTGGCACTCGTAAAGTTCCTTTTTCTAGAGAAATTTTTATTGAAAAGGAGGATTTTAAAGAGTCTGCAGGAAATAAATTTTTTAGATTAAAAATAGGTAGTGAGGTGCGATTAAAAAACGCCTACATTATTAAAGCTAATTCCGTTTTAAAAACATCTACTGGAGAAATAGAGGAGGTTCATTGCACTTATACAAAAGACACTGAAAAAAGAGTTAAAGGAACATTACACTGGGTGTCTATTAAACACGCTTTGAAGGTAGAAGTAAGAGACTACGACCGCTTATTCTTGCATGAAGCTCCAGATAATCAAGGAGACCGAAGTTTTATGGATTTTATTAATCCAGAATCTCTTAAAATTATTCAAGGCTACGTTGAACCTAGTTTAAAGAATGCTCAACCAGAGGAGCGGTTTCAATTTCAACGTTTGGGATATTTTAATATTGATAAAGACAGTGATACTGAAAGACTGGTGTTTAATAAAATCGTTGGTTTGAGAGACTCTTGGATTAAGAAGCAGGCAGCTTCAAACAAGAACCAGTCATTTGCACCACCATTAAATAATCAACAACCAAAAGCGATTAATGTGCTTCAAAAATTAGGTAAGAAATACACGAAACAATCAAAAGAAAAACAATTACTCATTAAAGATGAGGTGAAGACTCTTACTCAAGATATTCAATATAGTGACTTAGAGGCACTTTTTAATACATCGGTTAAGAAAGTAGGTACAAGAATAGTTGTAATGATATCCTTGCAGGAAATGCTCAATAAAGGATTGACTCGTAATCAATTAATTAACGACTTTATAAGTAAAGCACTAAATGATAACAACGATTTATTAGTTGCTGAGGCAAAGAATTTTTAAAGCTCTAAATCACATAAATTCTTTGATTATTTCATGTCTTTATTAGTTTTCTTTTTTCTGATTTGAATTTTTCATTGCCTCACCAATTTGATTACTTGCGGTAAAGCTTGCAACCATGTCATTTAACATATTACTTCCAGCTTGTGGTGAGTTTGGTAATAAAATCAAATTACTATTAGTTTCACCACCTATTGATTGTAACGTATCGTAATGTTGTGTCACAACAATTAATGCAGAGGCTTCTTGTGAATTAATACCAACCTTATTAAGAACCTCTACAGACTCTTCCAAACCACGCGCTATTTCTCTTCGTTGATCTGCAATACCTTGCCCTTGTAAGCGCTTGCTTTCAGCTTCAGCTTTTGCTTTTTCAACGATTAATATACGTGCTGCATCCCCTTCAAATTGAGCCGCAATCTTTTCACGTTCTGAAGCATTAATTCTATTCATGGCTTGTTTAACTTGTGCGTCAGGGTCTATGTCTGTGACTAATGTTTTTATTATATCAAAACCATATCCTGACATGGCATCATTTAACTCAGCCTTCACCGCTAAGGCGATATCGTCTTTTTTTACAAATACATCATCAAGTTTCATTTTAGGAACTTCAGCACGAACTACGTCAAAAACGTAGGAGGTAATTTGGTCGTGAGGGTAGTCAAGTTTATAAAACGCGTCATAAACACGGTCTTTAATTACTTTATATTGAACAGAAACCTTTAATCGTACAAAAACATCATCTAGTGTTTTAGTTTCTATTATGACGTCTAATTGTTGAATTTTTAAACTTAATCTACCAGAAATTCTATCAACAAGCGGTATTTTGATTTGTAAACCAGACTGTCTAATGCTTTGGAATTTTCCAAACCGCTCAACAATAACTGCCGTTTGTTGTTTTACAATAAAAAATGCAGAAATAATAATTAGTAATGTGAAGAAAATGATTGGAACAATAGTAAAAAGACCCATAGTGACAGATTTAAATAATTAGAAATTAATTGACACCTAAATTAAGCTATATTTGTGTCATTTGACAACATGTTTTATTAAACTTAGTGCTTGTATTTTGTTAGTAGCATGAAAGATGGTTAATGTTACAGTATTACCGACACAATTTTTAAAAATTCACAAATACACGGTTTTGAAAACCTCTGTTATGCACTACAATAACTTTGAAACTATTAGTTGAATTCAAAGCGCCTGTAAAACACTGCTTACCGTTTGAATTTAATTTACAGTTAACTTTCTGTTCGTGCTTAAAGATTCGTAGTTAATAACCTTAGAAGAGCATTATATTTCGTTGATAAATCTACGTATTTGACTTTGTTATGAACTTATTAATACGATGTATGGTTTTGTCTAGGCCAATCATATAAATAATATCAAATACATCAGGACCTTTTAATGCTCCTACAAGTGCTAATCTTAATGGCATCATAATGCGTCCAAAACCGATATTTTTTGACAAAATCCAATCTTTTACAGATTGCTCAATAGCTTTTTTTGATCCAGCATCTGCAGTATTTAAAACAATTAACAAGCTTCTCATTAAATCAAAAGTGTCTTCTTTAAGAGTTTTTTTCAAAGCTTTAGCATCATAAGTGTCTGGGTTTACAAAAAAGAATGAGCTTAATTCCCAAAAATCAGTAACAAAAGTGGCGCGTTCTTTTATTAGGTCAACAACAGCTTCTATATATTGATTTGACACTTCGCTTAATTCATCCTGAGAGTTTTTAAACAAAACACCTAAGCGTTGTGTTGATTGCTTTTGCATGTAGTGATGATTAAACCATTTAATTTTTTCTGGATCAAACCGTGCACCAGATTTATGAACGCGTTCTAAATCAAAAGAGTTAACAAGCTCTGAGAGGGTAAATATTTCTTGTTCTGAACCAGAATTCCAACCGAGTAATGCCAGGAAATTTATCATTGACTCTGCAAAGTAGCCGTCTTCTCGGTATCCTCTTGAGGAATTATGAGTGTGTGGGTCTATCCACTCTAAAGGAAATACAGGAAAACCAAGCTTATCTCCGTCACGTTTGCTTAATTTTCCTTTCCCTGTTGGTTTTAGGATCAAAGGAAGGTGTGCAAATTTTGGTGTATCCCAATCAAAAGCGCCGTATAATAAATGATGTAAAGCTAAAGATGGTAACCATTCTTCTCCACGGATAACATGCGTAATATTCATTAAATGATCATCAACCACATTAGCTAAGTGATAGGTAGGCATGCCGTCACTTTTAAAAAGTATTTTATCGTCTAGGTTAGCTGATTGAATTGTTATCACACCTCTTACAAGGTCTTTAAGCTCGAGGGTTTCATTGCTAGGGCTGTAAAAGCGAATAACATAATCTTCACCATTAGCTATTTTGTTTGCAACTTCATCAGGGGTGAGAGATAGAGAGTTATTAAGAGACGTTCGATTACGCCAATTATAAACAAATGTTTCACCTTTTTTTTCTTCTTCTTTTCTTAAATTATTAAGTTCTGTTGTTGAGTCAAACGCGTAATATGCTTTTTTAGTTTCTATAAGTTTTAGGGCGTAGTCTCTATAAATAGATTGACGTTCGCTTTGACGGTAAGGCCCGCAGTTTTCGTTTTTTTCAGGACCTTCATCGAAAGGAATTCCACACCAATTCAATGCGTTAATAATATAATTTTCCGCCCCTTCTACATAGCGATTTTTATCTGTGTCTTCAATGCGAAGAATGAATGTTCCGTTGTGCTTTTTTGCAAATAAGTAATTGTATAAAGCGGTCCTTACACCTCCAATGTGAAGCGGTCCTGTTGGGCTTGGTGCAAATCGCACTCTAACGTTTTGACTCATTTTCTTTGTTTTGAGGCAAATATAAAACGATAATTGTGAAAATTAAGGGTCTCTTTGAAAATCATTTTAAAGTGTATTTTACCGAAGTTGTCGTTAAGCAGGTTTTTTTGAATTGTCTTAATGGCACTCTCTGGTTGGTAATCGATTTTAATGGAATGTTGTGGTTTTCAAAGTAGTCAATTAACAATAAAATTGTAATTTTATAAGTTAATTGTATATTATATTTAGTGGTAGATAATTTTATAACAGTAAAACTTAAATTAGAAAGGTTCATAAAGAAGTATTATGTCAACGAGCTCATTCGTGGCTTAATTTTGTTTGCAGCCATTGGGTTGTTATACTTCTTGTTTACTTTATTGATAGAATACATATTATGGCTTAAACCTGTAGCTAGAACATTATTGTTTTGGGTGTTTGTTATCGTTGAATTATCGTTGTTTATTAAGTTAATTATCTCACCGACTTTTAAATTATTGAAGCTAAAACAAGGCCTTAACTATATTGAGGCCTCGCGTATTGTTGGAGAATTTTTCCCAGAAGTTAAAGATAAATTGATTAACGTAATTCAACTTCATAACACCAAAGATAGGTCCGAGTTATTGTTAGCGAGTATTCAGCAAAAATCCTTAGAGCTTAAGCCTGTTCCATTTTCGATAGCGGTGAATTTTAGTCACAACCTAAAGTACCTGAAATATCTAGCCATTCCTCTGTTAATAGTTACATTGTCATTTATTTCTGGGCACATGAATTGGTTTAGTGATAGTTATAACCGGGTTGTAAATTATCAAACAGCTTATGATCCACCAGCACCTTTTCGTTTTTTAATTACAAATCAGAATTTAAATGCAATAGAAAATAACCCGTTTAAGCTTGTTGTGACGACAAGCGGGAATGTAGTTCCAGAAGATGTTCAAATTTTTTATCAAGGTGAGGCATATTTCTTGAAGCAATCGCGTACAAATGAGTTTGAGTATGTTTTTTCTAAACCCCAACAACCTCTTGAATTTATAGTCTCTGCAAATGGTGTTTTTTCTGAGACTTACAGGCTTAATGTGATTGCCGCACCTACAATCCTAGGTTTTGAAATGGTTTTGAATTATCCTGCATACACGAAGAAAAAAGACGAGTCTTTTTCTAATAATGGTAATGCGTCAGTCCCACAAGGCACAAAAATCACATGGAATGTAAGGACAAAATCGACAACACAACTTCGTTTAGTTACTGATGATTCGGTTTTTTCTTTTTTGAATGATAATGATAATTTTAAAACATCTCAGCGCGTTCACAATAATTTAAAGTACTTGATAAATACGAGTAATGAGTCTTTAGAAAATTATGAATCATTAGCCTTCTCTATTAATATCCTAAAAGACGAACTTCCACGACTTAAGGTAGAAATGAATCGAGATTCTGTAGAGTTGGAGACGCTTTATTTTTATGGCCAAGCGAGTGACGATTATGGACTCAACAAGTTAGAGCTCATATATTATCAAACAGACACTCCTGAAAATAAATTTATTAAGTCAATTCCAATTAAACAGACTAATTTTGATGAATTTATTTACATATTTCCTAATAACTTAGATCTAGACAACAATGTTAGTTATGAGTTATATTTTAAGATTTATGATAATGACATTATTAATGGTTATAAGAGTGTAAAAAGCGAACTTTTCCGTTACAGAAAGCGTTCTGTCAAAGAGCTTGCTCTTGAGAAATTAAATAATCAAAAAGCAACTATTACAGATTTAAATAGGTCTTTAAATAATTTTGATAAGCAAGATTTAGAATTAAAAAATTTAACAAAAAATCAGAAAGAAAAGTCAAATCTTAGCTTTAGTGATAAGAAAAATTTTAAGGAGTTTTTAAAGAGGCAAAAGAATCAAGAGAGGTTAATGCAAAACTATAATAAAAACCTGATGAATAATTTAAAGCGTTTTGAAAAGGAAGACGTGCAAAATGATTTCTTTAAGGAGGCGATTGAAAACCGTTTGAAAGAAAATCAAGAACAATTATTAGAAGACGAAAAGCTCCTAAAAGAGCTAGAGGAATTATCAGATAAGCTTCAAAAAGAGCAGTTGACAGATAAGCTTGAGCAATTAGCCAAGCAAAACAAGAATAAGAAACGAAGTTTGCAGCAGTTGTTGGAGTTAACCAAGCGTTATTATGTTTCTAAAAAAGCTGAACAACTCAAGATGCAAATTGAAGAATTAGCAAAGAAGCAACTTCAGCTCTCAGAAGAAGACATGGAGCGTAATACAAAAGACAAGCAAGAGAAGCTTTCTGACTTGTTTGATACGTTTAAAAAGGACATGCAAGAAATTGACACTGAAAACAAGCAGCTAAAGGATCCGATTGAAGGAATTAAGCGTGACCCAGTTTTAGAAAAACTCATTGAAAAAGAGCTGAAAAATGCGCTTAATAAATTAGACAAAAAAGAGAATTCTCTTAATAAAAAGGAACAACAAAATGATCACAATAATGCTCAAAAAAGTCAAAAGAAAGCATCTCAAAAGATGAAAGAAATGGGACAGTTAATGAGTCAAACAGCTATGGGTGGAGGAGGTGATCAAATGTCTGAAGATATAGATGTGCTTAGGCAAATTCTTGATAATTTATTATTGTTTTCTTTTAATCAAGAAGCGTTAATGATGCAGTTTAAAAATATTCAGGTTAATCATAATAAATATGCTCAATATTTGAAGAGGCAACAAGATCTCAAGGTGCATTTTGAACATGTTGATGATAGCCTCTTCGCGTTATCTTTGCGGCAGCCAATGATTTCTGAGCGTATTAACAAAGAAATCACTGAGGTGTTTTTTTATATGAACAAAACATTATCACAATTAGAAGACAATAGGTTATATCAAGGTGTTGCTTCCCAACAATACACGGTGACATCATCGAATACGTTAGCTAATTTTCTAAGTGATTTATTAGACAATATGGAAAGCCAAATGAACCCTACTCCTGGGCAGGGCGAGGGTAGTGAGATGCAGTTACCGGATATTATCATGAGTCAGGAACAGCTAAATCAGGAGATGAAACAAGGCTTAAGTGGCTTAAGTCAACAAGAGAATGGTGATAAAGAAGGAACTAAGGGATTAAAAGAAGATGGCGAGCCTAGTAATAAAGGCCCTAAAGGGGCGGGAAATAGTTCTGATGAGAGCGAATATATGCAGGGACAGTTATTTAAGGTTTTTCAACAGCAGCAAGTCTTGAGGCAGGCGCTAAAGGATAAGTTAAATCAGATGGGTGTTAATTCAGAGCAAGGAAATAATTTATTAAAAGACATGGAGGAAATTGAAACAGATTTGCTGAATGATGGATTTACAGATCGTTTGTTGCAAAAAATGGCAGATTTAAAACACAATTTATTAAAGTTAGAAAAAGCAGAATTAAGTCGTGGTGAAGATACAATGCGTCAATCTTCCACTAATAAAGAGCGATATCAAAATAGTGTTAGGGAGCGAATGAAAACAGTTAAAAATTACTTTAATACGACAGAGATTTTAAATCGTCAGTTGTTACCATTACGCCAAGAATACAAGGATAAAGTAAAAGAATATTTTAGTAAAATAGATGATTAGTTTTAATTACGAAATTACGTTCCAATTGCAGGCTGAAAACATGATTATGCTTTGGTTATCTGAGGTTATAAGACAGGAAAGCTGTAAGGAAGGCGAAATATGTTACGTGTTTTGTGATGACTCTTATTTACACGGTTTAAATGTGAAGTTTCTTGATCATGACACGTTAACTGATGTCATAAGTTTTGATTATTGCGTAGGAAAAGAGCTACATGGCGATATATTTATTTCCATTGATCGGGTAAAAGAAAACGCTAATGTTTTTAATGAAAACTTCAATGATGAGTTGTTGCGGGTTATGGTACACGGACTCCTGCATTTTTGTGGTTATAAGGATAAAACAGACGTTGACGCTAAAATGATGCGTGAAAAAGAGAATTCATGTTTAATGCTATTAAAAGATATTCAGTAATTACCATTATATTTGCCAAATTTAATTCTTAATTTTTAATTGTTCCACGTGGAACTTGTCGCCATGAGTTTGTTTACAGATACATATGATGTGATTGTTGTTGGGGCGGGGCATGCTGGTAGTGAAGCCGCCGCTGCCGCCGCTAATATGGGTAGTAAAACGTTATTAATCACCATGAATTTGCAGAATATCGCACAAATGTCATGTAACCCTGCTATGGGTGGTATTGCGAAAGGTCAGATAGTGAGGGAGATTGATGCCTTGGGCGGTTATAGTGGTATTGTGAGTGACACCTCTGCTATTCAATTTAAGATGCTTAACAAATCTAAAGGCCCTGCAATGTGGAGTCCTAGGGTTCAGAGTGATCGGATGCGTTTTGCTGAAGATTGGAGGTTATTGCTTGAGCAAACTCCAAATCTTGATTTTTACCAGGATATGGTTTCTGGATTACTTATAGAGCAAGACTCTGTCGTAGGGGTCAAAACAAGCCTAGGTCTTTCTATCAAGTCAAAGAGTGTTGTACTAACTAACGGCACTTTCTTAAATGGTTTAATTCATATTGGAGATAAGAATTTCGGTGGCGGAAGAGCTGGTGAGCGCGCTGTTACAGGTATTACCGAAGAGCTACGAGCTTTAGGTTTTCAGTCTGGTCGTATGAAAACTGGTACACCACCAAGGGTAGATGGTCGATCTTTAAATTTTGACGTCATGATTGAGCAGCCAGGTGATGAGCAACCTGAAAAATTCTCATATTTAGATAGCACTAAACCCCTAAATAAACAACGCTCTTGTTTTATGACTTATACAAGCAGTATTGTTCATGACACTTTAAGAGAAGGTTTTGATAGATCACCGATGTTTAATGGTCGTATAAAAAGTTTGGGTCCGCGCTATTGTCCTTCAATTGAGGATAAAATTAATCGTTTTGCAGACAAAGACAGGCATCAGCTATTTGTTGAGCCGGAAGGATGGAATACTGTTGAGGTATATGTTAATGGTTTTTCTACGTCACTTCCAGAAGATGTTCAGTATAAGGCATTGAGATCTGTTGTCGGCTTTGAAAACGTCAAGTTTTTTAGACCTGGTTATGCTATCGAGTATGATTATTTCCAACCAACGCAGCTTAAGCATACTCTGGAAACGAAGCTGGTAAAGAGTCTTTATTTTGCAGGACAAATAAACGGTACTACTGGCTATGAAGAGGCAGCGTCGCAAGGTTTAATGGCGGGAATAAACGCAAGTTTAAAGGTGCAAGAAAAGACACCGTTTATTTTAAAGAGAGACGAAGCATATATTGGTGTTTTAATAGACGACTTAATTACTAAAGGTACAGAAGAACCATATCGGATGTTTACATCACGTGCTGAATACAGAACATTATTACGTCAGGATAACGCTGATCTCAGGTTGACGCCAAAAGGGTATAGTCTTGGTTTAGCATCAGAGAAGCGTTTGAAACGTATGGAAGAAAAGCACGAAAAAGCCGAAAAGTTTGTGCAGTTTTTTAAGAACACAAGTGTGACAAAAGAAGAAGCTAATCCAGTGCTTAGTTCGAAGAACTCTGCACTTGTAAAACAGCAAGACAAAATGTTCAAACTTTTTGCGCGTCCAAATATTACCATTGACGATGTCCGTAGATTTAAATTAGTTGATCAATATATTTCTCAAAACAACTTGGATCATGAGGTCATTGAGCAAGCGGAAATCCAAGTCAAGTATTCGGGATATATAAATAAAGAAAGAAATAACGCTGATAAGTTAAGTCGTTTGGAATATGTTAAAATACCTGAAAATTTTGATTATTCACAAATCAAATCTATGAGTATGGAGGCGAGAGAGAAGTTAAAGGAAATACAACCAACTTCGATTGCGCAGGCGTCTAGAATTAGCGGGGTTTCTCCAAATGATATTTCTGTTCTTCTAGTATTTATGGGAAGATAATATCTTAACGTTCCACGTGGAACCATTTTTATGATTCATAATCAGAGTATATTTAGGGTAAAAGATCACGCTGTTTCAGGTGAATCATTTGAGTTGCATGAGAATAGCCAATACGGATATTTAGAAACAACGCCACAACCAAATGACGATGTTCTTGGTGATTATTATAATTCTGTTGACTATATCTCTCACACTGATTCTAGTCGAAATTTTTTTGAAAAGTGTTATCAATTTGTTCGAAAAATCGCTTTAAGAAAAAAAATAACACTTATAAACTCGCTTCCGTTGGAAGGGCGGTGCATACTAGATATTGGTTGTGGTACTGGAGATTTTTTACAACTAGCCAACAAGCACAATTGGCGCATTAACGGCGTTGAGCCAAATATTGATGCACGCGCAATTGCAAATAAGAAAACCAATAATGCAGTGCATCATATTGCGCAGTTAGATTATTATAGCGCACAGTGTTTTGATGTGATTACTTTATGGCATGTGTTAGAGCATGTGCCTGATCTTAACAGTTATATTTCACGATTACACAAATTACTTAAAGATAATGGTAGGCTTATTGTAGCGGTTCCTAACTATAAAAGTTATGATGCTTTTTATTACAAATCTTTTTGGGCTGGTTTTGATGTTCCAAGACATTTATGGCATTTTGATCAGAATTCTATGTCAAACTTGTTTAATAAAAATAACATGCACTTAGAGGCGATAGCACCCATGAGGTTTGATGCATTTTATGTCAGTCTACTGTCAGAAAAATACAAGACAGGAAAAATGAATTATTTGAGAGCGCTCTATGTTGGTTTGCTATCAAATTTAAAGGCAAACCGCACAAAGGAGTTTTCATCACTTATATACACCATAAAAAAAGCCTAAAATTCAATTTAAGCCATTTTAAGAGCGCTTAATATGCAATTCTTTACATCCATATAGTCAATAATTTTGCGGTTTTTAAAAGCCCTTTAAAGCTGTCTTTTTTAATAATAAAAATCAATTAATAGATGAGTTTTAATAAGTTTTTGTTATGACCTTATTTATTAATATTGTTTTGTGTATCATTGTTTTTCCATTTTTTAAAAACCGATAAAAATTATGAGATCTTTTCTATTCAGTATCATTACTTTTTTTTCTATTATTTCCTGTCAACAATCAAATAAAATTGGGTTTGTTGATAATGCTAAACTAATTAACGAATATCAAGAAAAAATTGAGGTCCAGAAGAAGCTTCAAGAAAAGATTAAGTTGTATGAATTAAAAAGAGATAGCGTTAGACAGTCTTTTCAATTAGAAATTAATGAAGCAGAGTTAAAGTCTCGAAGCATGTCCCAAGCGGAGCTGCAAAAGTTATCACAAGAGTTGCAACAAAAAGATCAAATCATTAATCAACGTGATCAATTTGATCAGCAACAAATAGCTCAGGAAAGTCAAAGACAAAATGATTCTTTAATCAAAAAGGTCAGAAGTTTTGTTGAAAATTATGGTTTGAATCATGGTTACGATTATATTTTAGGGAGTAATGAGGCGGGTAGTGTTATGTATGGCAAAAAGTCAAATGATTTAACACAAACCATTTTAGATGCATTGAATGAAAAGTATGCCAAACAATAAGTTGTTAAATTTTTTCAATAACGGTATCATCATCTAACCGTAGTTTAGCAAAAAAATGTCAATGCCTTTGGAATGATAGAAACAGTCATATGTCCTTTCCCAAGAAGTTCTCCATCAGCTTCTATAAAAGGTAAGTCTTTCGATATCAACTTAATAGCTATTTTTTTTAGTCTATGAGTTTCTACTTTCTGATGCTTTACAATGTTTCCATTATATAAATTTTTTAAATTCTTAATAACCTCAAACAGTGTAAGGTTCTTCACAATACTCACATTAAAATATCCATTATTTGGACCATTATAATTGGTTAACTGCATACCGCCCCCCGAGTATTGGCACAGTCCAATTAAAATCATAAAAGCCCGTGTTTCAAATGTTTTTTTTCCAACAGAAATACTCGCGTTGAATTTACTGAATGAAAACAGGGAAACGATGGCTGCCAGTAAGTAAGAAACAGGTCCGAGACGTTTGTATAGGGCTATCTTACTAACCACAAAACCATCAAAGCCCACGCCGGCAAGATTGTTAAAATAAACAATTTGTTTTTGTGGATTATAAAATTCAATTTTTCCAAGATCTTGTTGTAGAACTTGCCCTTTTTTAATGACAGCAATTGCGTGATTAATGTTTTTAGGTATTTTGTAAGTTTTAACCCAATCGTTTCCTGTTCCCAGAGGAATTATTCCAAGCTTGATTTGATCTCGATTGACACTATTGTGTGTTTGAATTCCATTAATAATATTATGCAAGGTACCGTCTCCTCCCACAGAAATTATACGATTAAACCCTTGATTTATAGCGTCATGTGTAATTTTGATACTGTCTTTTTGATATTTTGTGAATTTAAAATCAAAATCAAAAGATTCTAATTCAAGTTGCGCTTTGATAGTTGGCCATTCGCGTCTCCCTTGCCCACTTCCTGAGGTTGGATTTATGATGACAAACCAACGTTTTGAATTTACTATCATTATGTTTTTTTGTGAAGTAGGCGTGTCAATTTTATTGATAAATCCGTAAAAATTATTTTTGAATTTCCGTTTCGTTCAATGTGGTATATGGCTTCTTGAGTCTCAGTACTGATATCTTCAATGTTGTTGTGATGAATAAATGGCGCAAATTTTTCTAATTTAAAGGATTCCGATTGAGGTTCCATATAAACAAGATCATGTGCTTGATAATTTAAAAGCAACGCTTGCCGAAATAAATCAAGGCAGAAGGTTAAGAATTTTTTTTGTGTTTCTCTTCCTGTTTTTGCGATAATATCACTCCAGGATATTAAATCGTGTATTGCCGCTTTATTTCCTTTTGCTTTAAAAGCACTTCTTACCCAAAGCACAAACCATTCTTCAAATTGTGTGTCCTCACTATCTTGATACATGAGATCACATGCTTTATTATAGTTACCATTTGCTTGATGTGCAATTTTGGAAGCTTCATTCTGAGGGAGTTGAAAATTTTGGATTAGACTATTTTTAATAACATTTTCAGATAGGGGTGGAATGCGCAATACTTGACATCTCGATTTGATGGTTGAGATAATCTGCCCCTCATCTTCCGCAATTAGAATAAATACTGTGTTTTTTGGTGGTTCTTCGAGTAATTTTAAAAGCTTATTTGCACAAGCAATGTTCATTCTTTCAACCATCCATATAATCATAACTTTATAGCCACCTTCATAGCTTTTCAAAGATAGCGACTTAGAAATGTCTTTTGCTTCATCTACACCAATCTGCCCCTGTTTGTTATCCATTCCTAGTGCACTGTACCAATCAAACAAATTTCCGTATGGCTGTTTCTTAAGCATTGTCCTCCATTCTTCAAGGAACATTTTAGAAACAGGATGTGTTTTAACTTTACTTGTTTTCGCTACAGGAAATACAAAATGTAGGTCTGGGTGTGTTAAGTTATTGAATTTTACATGACATGGTGCCTGCGTATTTTCATTGTCGTTACAAATTATTTGACGCGCATAGGCTACTGCTAAAGGTAAAGCTCCTGAACCTTCTGGACCAATGAATAATTGAGAATGAGCATTCCGTTTATTACTAGCACTCTGAATGAGATGATTTTTCAAGTGTTCGTGACCTAGTATATCCTTGAATAGCATAAAACAAACCTACTTATTTTTTTTAGTAAAAAAAATCTAATATTAAAAAATAATCCACACCTAAAAGCTCAATATTTTACAAACTAAAAATTTATATTTGTCAATAAAATTTCTAATCAATGACCTTAAAAGATTTTAATTTTAATAACAAAAAAGCACTAATACGTGTCGATTTTAATGTGCCACTAAACAGTGCCTACGAAGTAACTGATGCGACACGAATCTATTGCGCGAAGCCTACTATTATAGATGTTTTAGAGTCTGGAGGAAGTTGTATTCTTATGTCTCACCTCGGGCGGCCAAAGGGTAAAGACGAATCTTTTTCGTTAAAGCATATTATCGATAAAGTAGAAGATGTCTTGGGTTTAGAAGTTTTATTCATAGATGATTGTATTGGTCCTGATGTTGAAAAAGCTGCCAATTCGTTGCTTCCAGGTCAAGTACTGTTACTTGAAAATCTAAGATTTTACAAAGAAGAAAAAGAGGGTAATATTCAATTTGCTCAGCAGCTTTCTCGTTTGGGTGATATTTATGTCAATGATGCCTTTGGAACTGCTCATCGTGCACACGCTTCTACAGCGGTTATTGCAAAATTTTTTAAAGGAAGAAAGTGTTTTGGACAACTGTTATTGAAAGAAATTGAAAGCATAAACAAAGTCATGCAGTCTGGCGAAAAACCTATTACAGCTATTTTAGGCGGAGCAAAGGTGTCATCAAAAATTACCATCATTGATCATATTTTAGATAAAATTGATCACCTCATTATTGGAGGCGGAATGACCTTTACTTTTATTAAAGCAGCGGGTGGAAATGTTGGTAATTCGTTAGTAGAAAATGATAAACTACAATTAGCTAAGGATATAATGAATCAGGCATCTTCAAAAAACGTAAAAATTCACCTTCCTGTTGATGCTATTATCGCTAATGATTTCAGTAATGACGCTCAAACAAACACGAGTAATATTGATGAGATACCAGAGGGATGGATGGGATTAGATGTTGGACCTAATACGGAATCATTATTTTCTGATATTATCTCTTTATCAAAAACCATATTATGGAATGGCCCTTTGGGAGTTTTTGAAATGCCAAATTTTGCGAAGGGAACAATTGCAATAGGTCATGCTATTTCAAACGCTACAGAAAATGGTGCTTTTTCTTTGGTTGGAGGAGGTGATTCTGTGGCTGCAGTTAAACAATTTGGATTTGCAGATAAAGTAAGCTATGTAAGTACAGGAGGAGGCGCAATGTTGGAAAGTCTTGAGGGAAAAATATTACCTGGAATTGCCGCAATTATCAATGACAACGAGTAAAATTTCCCATTTTGAGTAAAATGTGCGATTTTAGCACGTAAGTTGTATAATACGTTTTTAAGTAATGACCGCAAGGCTTTTAATTATTGTTTTAATTACTACGGTATCGTTAGTTCATACTCAAAACAATGATTCTATAGTTCAAAATAATAGTATTTTAAAAGACACTATTATTGATGGTCAATCTCGTGTAATAAAAACAATTAATCCAATTGAAGACTCTATAGGTAGACAAGGGTTTAAAGATCATAAAATTGCCGCTGAAATGGAAGCTAGATGGCTTAGAGAGCTGTATAGTACGTCTCTATATGATACTATTTATCGAGGGATTCGACAAATGAAGTATGATTCCATTTATTATCCTGACTTACCCACTGACACTCTTAAGAAACGGCTGAAAGAACTCAATGCAAAAACTCCTTTCAATATAGAATATAATTCCTCTTTAGAAAGCGTTATAAAAAGGTATTTAAAAGACAGAAAAAGACACATCGAAAAATTGATTGCTTTGAGCGCTTATTATTTTCCAATGTTTGAGCGTGAATTAGATAATTATGATATTCCTTTAGAGGTGAAATATTTAGCCATTGTTGAATCTGCTCTTAAGCCTAAAGCAAAGTCAAGAGTTGGCGCAACAGGGTTATGGCAATTTATGTTTACTACGGGAAAAATGTATGATTTAAATGTAAGTAGTTATGTCGATGAACGAAGTGATCCAATTAAATCAACAGAGGCTGCTTGCAAATATTTAGCCAGTTTATATAAAATTTTTGGTGATTGGGACCTTGCCCTTGCAGCGTATAATTCTGGTCCAGGAAATGTTAGTAAAGCTATAAGAAGATCTGGAGGATATCAAAACTATTGGAATATCCGCCCTAATTTACCAAGAGAGACCGCAGGATATTTACCTGCTTTTTTAGCAACAATGTACATTTTTGAGTATGCCGAGGAACACGGCTTTAATATTAAAACTCCAGATTTTACATATATTGAAACCGACACTATTAGGGTAAAAGACATGATTGCTCTTGATCAAGTTTCAGAACTTTTAGAAATTCCAATTGAAGAGTTACAATTTTTAAACCCCTCTTATAAATTAGACATTATCCCATTTATAAAAGAGGAACATTATACGTTACGTCTACCGAGAGAAAAGGTTGGTCTTTTTGTTTCCAATGAGGATAGCATTTACAAGTTTGTAAGAAATGAATTTTCAAAACGAGAAAAGCCATTACCGCAATTTTTTGACAATGACACAAAATTGAGATATCGAGTTCGATCTGGAGATTACCTTGGTAAAATTGCAAGACGCTACGGGGTGAGGGTTAGTCAAATAAAAAGCTGGAACGGCTTAAGAAATAATAATCTCCGTATTGGACAAAGACTTACAATTTACCCTAGAAAAATTTCTTCAAAACAAAACGATAGAAATAAGCAGTCAAAAAGTACAACTAACAGACGAGTTAATAGTACAACTTATAAAGTTGAAAAAGGGGATTCATTATGGAGTATATCTCAGAAATTTCCAGGAGTTTCAATTCAAAACATTAAAGATTGGAATAACATGAGTAGTTCTAAATTACAAATTGGTATGACTCTTGTTGTTTCAGTAAAAAATAATTAAGCTATATGAAACCAATTATAATTTTAATAATAAGCGCGGTAATACTTTCAGGATGTAACTCAAATAGTAAGGTTGCATTATCTGCGTCATCAGGGAACATTAATAACTTGTCTGTTGTGATTGATAATAATTTATGGGAAGGAAGTGTTGGCGATAATATTCGTAGTTTAATAGGAGCCTCTCTTTATGGTCTTCCTCAAGATGAACCATTATTTACTTTACGACAAATGCCTACTTCAATATTTACAGGTTTTGTGAGAAAGAACAGAATTGTGCTCAAAGTTGTAAAAGGAGAGGAAGCAGGAACTCAATTTTACAAAGATTCATACGCCAAACCTCAGAAAATGGTTGTAGTTAGTGGTTTTACTAACAGTGAGATTATTGATCAAATTAAAGAAAATGCAGACAAGATTATATCAGTTTTTAAGTTTGAGGAAATAAAGGAAAAGCAACGACGGATATTAAAATCAATAAATAAAAACAACAACATAGAAACTGTTTTAGGGGTGACAATGGATTTTCCATCAGCTTATAGAGTAGCGAAAGAGGAAGGTGATTTCTTTTGGTTGAGACGAGATATCCAAACGGGGACTATCAACTTTTTAGTTTACGAAATCCCATTAAATCAAATTAGACAAAAAGATAATCCAATTAATGAAGTCATTAAGCTGAGAGATTCCATTGGGAAAGCTCATATACCAGGACCTTTAGAAGGCACTTACATGATTACAGAAGAGGCTTACACTCCTGCTATAAGTAAAACACTAATTGGTGAAAGGAATGCTTATGAAACAAGAAGCACTTGGCAAGTTAAAAATGCTTTTATGGCCGGCCCTTTTTTAAATTACGTAATTAAGGATGAACAAAAGCAACGGTTTGTAGTTTTTGAAGGGTTTGTTTTTGCCCCTTCAGTTGGAAAAAGAGATTATATGTTTGAGCTTGAGGCAATTGCAAAGTCCATAAAATTTAAGCCATAAAAAAAGCCATCACGGCAAGGTGTTGGCTTCACTTTAGATAAAAGTTAATTTTATTCTTTTTTATCTTCTGGTTTCGCTTCTTCTTTACTAGCGTCTTTAAATTCTTTTATTCCACTTCCAAGACCCCTCATAAGTTCTGGAATTTTTTTACCGCCAAATAATAATAAAACAACCACAACAATTAAGATGATTTGTGGTGCTCCGATTGCCAAGGATATCATGTGTAAACTCATTAGATTTGCATTTATAAAGCAAAGTTAATAATTAAAGTTTAAATAAACCGTTTTACATAAACTTTAGCATAATATAAAAAGCAAAATGCGTATTTTAATTAAATTTGCAGCTAAATGACATTAAAGAATAAAGCAAAACAACGATTCACTAAAAGGCTTTTACATAAGTACAGGCTTGTTATTTTGAATGAAGACACCTTTGAAGAACGATTCGCTATTAAATTAACACGCCTTAATGTTTTTGTCATTGCATCGGTATTAACAATACTGCTAATTTTAGGAACGACTATTTTAATTGCCTACACACCGCTTAGGGAATATATTCCAGGGTATGCTTCCACATCGCTTAAAAAACAAGCGACTTTTTTAAATTACAAAACAGATTCTTTGCTTCAGGCAGTTACTACGAATGAAAAATATCTTCAGTCAATAAAACGTGTGCTTACAGGTGAAATAAGTGCCGTTGAAATTAACAAAGACTCTGTTATTAAAGCAGCTGAAAAGAGCATGGACGTTATTGTTCTTGACCCCTCAATTGATGATTTAAAGTTAAGAGAAAAAGTTGATGAAGAGGACAGATATAGTCTCTTTGAGTCTGCAACTTCAAAGACAAATTTTGTGCTATTTCCGCCAGCTAAAGGCATCATAAGTAATAGGTATAATCTTAAAGAAAAACACTTCGCTGTTGATATTGTACTTGCTCAAGACACTCCTGTAAAGGCAACTTCAGAGGGGACTGTTATTTTTGCAGAGTGGACAGCTCAAACAGGATATGTTTTGATTATTGATCATGGAAACGGCCTCTTATCCGTATATAAACACAACTCATCATTAACAAAAAATCAGGGTGCTTTAGTTAAATCAGGAGAGGTCATCGCTATTTCTGGAAATAGCGGAGAGTTAACCACTGGCCCTCATTTACATTTTGAGCTTTGGTACGATGGTTATCCAATTAATCCAACAACCTTTATTGATTTTGAATAAATGAAGATATCAGAAACCACCTCTTTAAAAGCACTATTGGCTAAGCCCTTTGCAAATCGCATACAGGTGAAAATGCAAAAATGGATGGCGAAACCTCTTAAGACTCAAAACGCAGTTTTTCAAAATCTTATAAAGCAAGCTAGTTCTACTAGATTTGGAAAAGATCACGAATTTGACACTATTAAGACGCATGCAGATTTTGTTAAAAAGGTTCCAGTAAGAGACTATGAAGCTCTAAAGCCTTATGTTGAGCTTATAATTCACGGTGAAAAAAATATTCTTTGGAAAGGAAGACCATTGTATTTCGCGAAGACATCAGGAACGACATCAGGAGCAAAATACATTCCAATTACAGACGTTTCGATTAAAGCTCAAGTACAAGCTTCAAGGAATGCAATTTTGTGTTATATCAATGAAACAGGTAATACTAAATTTGTTGATGGTAAAATGATTTTTTTACAAGGCTCTCCTATGTTGGAGAAAAAAAAGGGAATTAAATTTGGGCGTCTTTCAGGAATATCAGCCCACTACATTCCAAGATACCTTCAAAAAAACAGACTTCCTTCATGGGACACTAATTGTATAGAGGATTGGGAGACAAAGGTTGAAGCTATAATTAATGAAACTATTGAAGAGAACATGACTATAATCGCTGGTATTCCGTCGTGGGTTCAGATGTATTTTGAAAAAATTCATCAACACACAGGAAAGACTATAAGCGAAGTTTTTAAAAATTTCAATTTATTCATATATGGAGGTGTGAATTTTGAACCCTATCGATCTAAATTTGAAAAGCTTATTGGTAAAAAGGTTGATAGTATTGAATTTTACCCAGCAAGTGAAGGTTTTTTTGCTTTTCAAAATAAGCAAAAAGATAAAGGAATGTTACTCTTGTTAGATTCTGGTATTTTTTATGAATTTATCAAGGCAGAAGATTTTTTTAATGACAATGCTGCAAGAATTACCTTAAAAGATGTCGTTTTAGGAGTAAATTATGTAATGATTATTTCAACAAACGCCGGTCTTTGGGCTTACAATGTTGGAGACACTGTTGAGTTTACCTCAATAAATCCTTTTAAAATTATTGTTACTGGTCGGATCAAGCATTTTATTTCTGCATTTGGGGAGCACGTTATCAGTAAAGAGGTAGAGCTGGCTATGCGCGAGGTTACAGAGATTTATAATTTTGGTATCACCGAGTTTAGTGTGGCACCGCAATTAAATCCTGAAAATGGGCTACCATTTCACGAATGGTTTATTGAATTTGAGGAGTTCCCTGATAATATCAAAGAAATTGAGACGTTTTTAGATAAATCAATGCAAGACCAAAACAGTTACTATTTTGATTTAGTTGCTGGGAAAGTGCTCCAACCTTTAAAAATTCGAGTTGTTAGAAAGAATGGTTTTAATGATTACATGCGTCATATAGGAAAACTAGGAGGACAAAATAAAATCCCTAAATTATCTAACGACAGGAGTATTGCAGATTTTTTAATGAGTGTGATTACAGCGAATTAACCTATATTCGCAAGTTAAACAGTGTTGATGACTAAAAAACATACTGGAAGAAATAGAGCACAAGAAAGTTCAAGCGCCATAGAGCGTATGTATATTACCATGCGTCACCTATTCAATCGAGGCTTTTATAAACCGATGGGAGTTTCTGGTGAAACTTTACGAGAAGCTTTGTTGTTATTGAGGCCTGAAATTTATGGTTCTATTGCAGAAGAAAAGGCAGAACTTGATGGTTTATTGTATGTCGTTGATCGATTACCACAAGGCATAGAAGAGTGTCGTTTTATTAACTTAACAAGCGACGAAGGATATGGTAAATCGCATTTTGAACCCATTATCCCACCGAAACGCCGACGAAATTGTTACCGTATCGATGAGGAGCAAATGAACATAGAAATTACAAGAGGACGTTCAGAGATATATGATATTTTAACACATTTAACCTTTTTATTCATAGAGTCTCATAAAATTAGCAAACGAGTTATAATTAACGATAAAGGAGAAACTACACGAGATTGGGATAAGCTTGAAAAAGCAGCGTTATCAAAGACAAAATTAACTTTTAAACAACGCGAAATTGCGATTACCCATACGGCTAATATCTTAGGACGAACCTTTGAAGAATTAACAGTCATGTATCCTAAATTTGCAAATAAAAAACAACCAGAACGTTTACTTCAAATAGTGTATTGGCTTGGTAAACTAGCAATTCAAGAAACCGTTAAGAACACAAAAAGAACGGTAACTTTTAGTCCTGTTTTGAGAGAGCGCTTGGGGCACCATATTCACGGCGAAATATGGTCTAATAACATTAAGGAGGTCTTAAGTCAATACAATTTATTAGAGCGTCCAATCCATATTATAAGCGCAAACTTACATAGCGTTATGAATACGTTGCATGCGCCAAGAGCATTAAAATCTTTGGTTGCAAAAAAAGATATTTTCGATGTGTATGAGGCTTTAAGTGATTCAAATAATTCACCACTCAGGGATAAAGTTGTCAAATTAGCTGAACTAGACGGAATGATTTTTATCAAGGACACTTCAGGAACCAATATTGATGTTCAAATTTTTGACACTGCAAAAATTGATGTTTCGTGTTTAGATTTTAAAACCGTTAAAAAATCAAAAGATTCAGAAAATCCCATTATTTTTGTCATGGATTATGCGTTTGGAGAGCAGGCATACGAAAGTATAGATGAGTTTTTAAAGCCTTACAAAGCAAAACAGGTTAAAACCCATTTAAATATTCAATCAATTTCCATTATGGGAAAGGCGGGTATTTTAGAAGGAGGTAAAGGTGATATAATGATTCCATCGGCTCATATTTTTGAAGGAACTGCAGATAATTATCCTTTTGAAAACGAATTAAAAAAGATGGATCTTGAAGGTCATGGAGTTGAAATATACGAAGGCGCGATGGTGACTGTTTTAGGAACCTCACTTCAAAATAAAGAAATCCTTAAGTTCTTTCATGATTCAACATGGAATGTCATTGGTTTAGAAATGGAGGGAGCGCATTATCAAAAAGCTATTCAAGCTGCTTCTAAAGTAAGAAATAGCATTAATCGAGACGTGAAAGTTAGGTATGCTTATTACGCGAGTGATAACCCTTTAGAAACAGGAAGCACTTTAGCCTCTGGTGGCCTAGGAACAAGTGGCGTAAGGCCAACCTACTTAATAACAAGAAAAATTTTAGAACAAATACTTAATTAGATCATCATATGAGCAAAGAAGTTAAATCACCACAAAATAATTCAGAGGAGATAGATTTAGGAAAGCTTTTTAATCTTTTCGCTAGATTATTTGAGAGAATCTTTAACCTAATAAGTAAAACAATTAGCACAGTGTTTTTAGCATTTGTTTGGAGTATTTTCTTTGTTAAAAGGCAGAAAATAAAACTTATTCTAGCGTTATTAGCAGGACTTGCTTTTGGTTATTTTGAAGAAAATAAATTAAACCCAGATTATAAGTCAACTATGCTTATTCAGCAGAACTATAACACAGGAAAGAGCTTATACAATAGCGTAGATTATTATAATGGATTACTGTCACAATTGGATTTTGAAACTTTATCACAAGAGCTAGATATAGACTCTGCTAACGTATCATCTATTGTTTCTTTTGAAATAGAGCCATTTGTATCAGAAAATCAGAGATTAGTAGAATTTAAGAATTATACAAGACAGCTTGATTCAACAATGATAGCAGAGCTTTTAAGTTTTGATAGTTATCTAGATAATGTAGATGAATCTATTTATAAAATTCAGAAAATCACTATTAGCTCTAAAACCGATAATAATTTTAAACCTGTCTTTAATGCAATTGCTAAAAAAATGAATGAAATACCTTTCTTCAAAAGAGAACAAGATAAGGATATTAGACAATTAGGAAATCGAGAAATAGCAGTTAATAAGGCCATACAAAAATCAGATTCTTTACAAAAAATTTATAAAAAAGTTTTAGAAAACTCATTGGAAACTATAGAACCAACAACTAGATCTCAAACATCGGTTACTACTATTTTAGGAGCTGATGACACGAATAAAACAAGAGAATTTGACTTGTACAAGTCTGATGTAGAACTGAGAAGAGAACTAGTGACAATTGCTCGTGAAAAAGAAAATAAAAAATTTATTGTTGAAGTTTTATCCATAACACCTTCTAAGGGATTTGTTGATAATTCAATTGAGTTTTTTGGTGCTTCTTTAAGGCCGGTATTATTTTTCCCATTCTTTTTTGCGGTAATTTTGTTTGTTATACTGTGTTTTATCAATTCATTAAAATTTCTTGAAAAATATAATACTAGTTTTTAAAATATAACACACTTCAAATGAAAAGAATTTTTTTAGCGCTATCATTCACTTTGATTATTTGTGTCAGTTGCAATAACTCTTCAGAGAAGAAAGAACAAGCAAGTATAAATAATCAAAATACTGAGAAGACGATCCAACAATTAGAAATACATTTTAGTTTTAAAACAAGTGAAACAGATGTGTTTAAGATAGCAATGAATAACATAAAGGTTGATGAACTACAAAGGAAGCATATTCAAATTTTTGAAACAGTCTCTCCATCAATAGATTTTGATAACATAATAGCTAAGTTTGATAAGAACAATATGTCTAAGAATATAGTGTTTGGTTTAGGAAACAAGAAGAATAAAGAGGTTACTATCAAAAGCATTAATGTTTTTTTTAATTATAAAAATTTAAATATTAATACACCTGAAAAAATGTCTAAATTTTTAAAATTTAATAAATTTATTCAAAGAGACTCAACAAGCATGATTTTAAAAACAAACATTATTGATGGCAAGCATAGCCCCAGCTTTACTTTGACAAAAAAATTAATTAATAAGCTTAATAAGGATTAGTTTTATTACGACGACAAGAACTAACTTTTTTATTTAAGAGGATTTACTATTTCTTTTTGTGAGAACTATAAACAGAAGAATGACGTTTAAAATTAAATTAGATATTCAATATGACTGATATGAATAACAATAAAATTTTAGTCAACCTTAAAAAAAAAATTATTGAAGTAAGACACGGTCTTCGTCGTCTAACGTTTGGTAAAAGATTAAAGCCTAGTTTTGTAATTGTAGGTGCTCAAAAAGCGGGGACAACCTCTCTTTACAGATATTTAATTCAACATCCAAATATTAAAAGTTCATTATTAAAAGAAATTCACTATTTTGACTTAAACTATAACAAATCATTGTCTTGGTATCATTTGTTTTTTCCGTTAAAAACAAAAAAAAATAATATTACCGGAGAAGCCTCTCCCTATTACATGTTTCACCCTTTCGCAATTGAAAGAATTGCAAAGGTTAATCCTGATATTAAAATCATTGTGTTATTGAGAGAGCCTGCCAGTAGGGCAATATCTCATTTTTATCATGAAGTCAGACTTGGAAGAGAGTATTTAAATATGAAAGAAGCAATGGGCAGAGAAAGCCAAAGGCTTGAAGGAGAGCAAAAAAAGTTTCGACAAAACCCATATTATAAGAGTCACAATTATCAGTATTTTTCATACAGATCACGAGGCCTTTATGTAGACCAGATAAAAGAAATAAAGAAATTTTTTAGTGATGATAAAATTATGATAATTGATAGTAATGATTTTTTCAATAAAACGGAAAAAGTTGTAGAAAATGTATTAACCTTTCTTAATCAGGAAATAGTATTTGATATACAAACAGAGAAACAATTTAATACTTGGGATAAAAACCAAGATTTGAATGAGGACAGTATTCGTAAAGAGCTGAAGCTTTTTTATAAAAATCCAAATAAAGAATTGTTTGATTTAATAGATAAAAAATTTGATTGGGATTAATCACGTAAGGTTGTTTTAATGGATTTAAAAAAGAAAACATTTTCAGGCTTTATTTGGCTATTTGCAGGTAATAGTTCCCAAACGGTTTTTCAGATTTTAGTTACAACTATTTTAGCAAGATTAATTTCTCCAGATGATTTTGGAGTTGTTGCAATTGGAACTGTGTTTATTGGTTTTTCTAAAATATTTTCTCAATTAGGCATGGGGGCAGCGATTGTTCAGAGAAGAGAAATATCGACGTCACATATTAGAACAGCTTTTTCCATATCATTATTCTTAGGCATCTTTTTTTGTCTCTTAACAGTTATGTTGTCTAATCAGGTTGCTCTTTATTTTGAAATGACAGAACTTTCAACGGTTCTAAAAATGGTGTCTATTATATTTATTATTGATAGTTTCGTATCTGTATCACAAGCGATTATTCAGCGTAAACTTAAAATGAAGTATTATGCATTGACAGAATTAATATCTTATCTCATAGCGTTTGGTGGTTTAGGAGTAACCTTAGCATTCTTAAATTATGGGATGTATGCTTTAGTTTATGCATCTATATTACAGGCCATTTTAAGAGCCATTCTGGTGTCTTATTTAGAGCCTCATTCAGTAATTCCCTTTTTTAAAAGAGAAAGTTTTTATGATTTATTTTTCTTCGCAAGCGGTCAAACCTTTGCGAAAATAGCTAACTATTTTGCAGGTGAGGGGGATAATTTGGTCGTTGGGAAAATGTTAAGTGCAGATGCGTTGGGGAATTATTCGCAGGCCTATAAATTAATGGTTGCACCAGTAAGACTAATTGGGCAGTCATTAAATATAATTTTATTTCCAGTTTTAGCCTCTGTTCAAAGAGACAAAACTCGAGTAAGAAGAGCTTATTACAGGTCTATTCAATTTGTAGCTTATACTTCTTTGATTATTTCAGTTGTTTTATTTGTTAATGCTGAAGAAATTGTTTTGATATTACTTGGTTCAGAATGGTTACAAGTGGTAATTCCTTTTCAAATTTTGGCTATTGGGACAATTTTTAGAATGAGTTATAAAGTTAGTGATTCTCTTGTAAAGGCACTTGGAGATGTTTACAAAAGAGCAATAATTCAATTTGGTTATGCTATTAGTGTTTTATTATTTTCTTATATCGGACATTTTTGGGGGATTGAAGGGGTTGCTATTGGAGTTTTAATATCAATTATGCTTAACTTTATTAGCATGACATACTTAAGTTTATTACAATTTAAAGATAATGGAAGGGAGTTTATAAAACTACACTTTAAACCAATATTGCTTGCATTTGTTGTTTTTGTTTTCTCATATTTTGTTTTATACTTTTTAAGGACTCTTAATCTAAACTTAATTTTACTAGAAATTATTTATATTGTTTTAGTTTTTGGATTTGTAATGTTTGTAATGATAAAATTTAAAGAACCATTAGGCATTTCAAATGAAATTAATGCTATTTTGCAGAAATTAGCCCAGAGAAAAAAATGAAGCATGTATTTATAACAGGTTGTCCTAGAAGTGGTACTACCATGCTTGCTAATCTTATAGGTAGTAATAGGGAATGTAAAGCATCACCTGAATCTGATTTCTTTATTGATTTTGTTTATAAATATTTATCAAAAGAATCTTCAAAAGTTACTCGATTAGATTATATAGATTATTTAAATAACAATTATAGGTTTAAACAATGGGGTATAGAAGCTAATAAAATCCCTTTACTTCCAGAGTTAATACGGTATTCAAATTTTAATGTAGTTATCGAAAAAACTCTTGAATATTTTAAAAATCAAGACTTAAATCCAGGAAGTATAGAGTTTATAAGAATTGATCACACACCGAGTAGTTTAAAGTATTTTGACATACTCAATGATTTTTTTCCAGAATCAAAATTTATATTTATTATCAGAGATCCTAGAGCTGTTTTTGCCTCAGTTAGAAACCTTGATTGGGGAGCTAATTCTGCTATGAAATTGAGTGATATTTGGAACGATTATGTTGTTTTATTTTTTGCTTTTCAAAAGCTTTATTCAAATAGAATTTGTCTAGTGAGATTTGAAGATCTTATAAACGAGAGTTCATCACAATTACAAATATTATGTGACTTTATTGGTATTAAGTATTGTGAATCTATGTTAAAGGAAGAGGGGTTTAATATTCCTAGCTACACAGCTTCTCAACATGCTTTGGTAGGTAAGGAGTTAGATAAATCCAGAATTACAGGTTGGAAAGATGAGTTAAAAGAAGAGGATATTTTAATTATTGAATCTCAATGTAGAAACACAATGAGGGCTTTTAATTACCCAGTGACAAAATTTAAAAAATATAGAACAGGGATAAAGAATAGAATGAAAATGCTATTTATTGAATCTTTTTTTTATTACAGGAATAAACTTAGAAAAAAAATAAGGGAGAAATATTAAATTATGGATAAATATATTTTAATTTTTTTGACTTTTTTAACAGCCATGTCATGCAAATCAAAAACAGAACTTTATTTAGAAAGAGGATTGGATATTTTAAGCAATAAAAAGGAGGTAAACTTTCAATTATTCAAAGATGTCTGGGTTAAAGAAATAGGTGTCATTAGAGATCAAAAACTTGAAAAAAAAACATTAATTCTTAATTTAAAAGACTCTTTAGGTAAAGCGATGTTTGAAATTGATGATATGATAGGAGTTAGAGTTTGGATAATTGATGATAACAAGGTTAAAAGAGTTGAAAATTGGGATTTTAAACCTCTAATAGTTTATCGAAAGGGGTTTAAATATCTTTTAAAAGAGATAAAAATAAAAGAAGATCAAATAAAGAAAATGAAAATTTATTCGTTTAAAGAAATAAATGGAAAGAAGATTAAATTAGGAGACTCTTTAATGCTTAAAAAAGTAAACACTTATAATGACTGATTTTAAACCAAGTATAGCACTCGTAACTCCTTTGAAGGACGAAATTGATAATATTGAAAAGTTTTTTAGCAACATAAGCAGTCAGTCTATTCCTATAAAATGTTTAATAATAGTTGAGAATGACAGTTCAGACGGAAGCAAAGAATATTTAAATAAACTTACTTCTATAAAAAATGTAGAGCACTTTAAACTAATTAATATAAATTTTGAGGACACCTCTTACCGAGTTGGCAAAAAGTATGCAACAATTATAAACACAGGATTTCAGTATATTCAAAACACCCCTTTTTATAATACATTAGATTATATTGGCATTTTAGATTGTGATGTCTTTCCAGAAATTAATTATTATTCTAAATTAACACAATTCTTAAAAAATAACCGAGAAATAGGAATATCTAGTGGCTTAACTTACACAAAAGAAGGGAAGCTGCATATTGCTGATACTAATTTTGTAAGAGGTAATAGTAGACTTTGGAAAGCCTCATGTTTTAGGGAGTCTGGATATATGATAGCATTTACTGCAGATACTGTCTCAATAGCTTTGGCACACTTAAAAGGTTGGAAAACTGAAACTTTAAAGTCTGCAAGAGTAATATCTCGAGAGGTTAATGTTCGGATTGCAAATTCACGCAACAAAGGATACCATGCTTTTTACAGAGGCCATACATTAACGTATATTTTTTTTAAATCCCTTTTTTTAATAGTTATTAAAGGAAAATTTAAAATGGGGTACGAGTTCTTTGTTGGTTATGTTAGTAGTTGGGTTAATAGAATGCCAAGAATTGAAAATAAACATTTGCGAAAATATTTCCAATTTTACATGTTTAATAAACTAATAAAAAAGTATTAGTGGTGAATATTTTTATAATACTTGTTTGTTTTTTTCTTGCAGGATTTTTTCATCAAGGCCTTTACTTTTTAATCCCTTTTTTAACTCTTTATTATGTTTCAACTAAAAAAGAATCAAAACTTTTTATAAACCCAATAAGCAAAATTTATTTAAATATTATTCTTATTGTCTTGATGTTTTGTCTCATTCAATCAGTATTGAATTTGGAAATAGAAATATTTTCTCTAAAAGGATTGTTGAGATTTGTTGCGTATTTTTTGTTTGCGGTGTTAATTTCTTATGTTAGAATAAGTGACATTAAAGCGTTTTTCAAACTTATTGTGTTTTATTTTTTGATTACTATTCCTGTTGGTGTATATCAATTTTTAGAATGGGGAAGATATCGAAACACCTGGGATCACTCTAATCATCTAGCATATGTACTATCAATGTGTATTTATTTTTTTATTTTTCATAAACCCTTTAAGGATCGAAAAATAAATAACATATGTGTTTTTGGATTAATAATATCATTATTATTAACAAAATCTACAGGAGGCTTATTAGTTCTTATAGCTTTATTAGGGTACAACGCATTGAGATCAAGTAAAATATCATTTTTTCAAAAAGTGGTTTTCGCTCTTTTAGCCTTCAGCTCTATTTCGTTATCTGTAAGGTTCTCAGAGAAAATTGCTTTTCAACTCGAATCAATTGATTTTCTTACCTCAGATTTCATAAAAGAGCGCGTTGAAATATATACTATTGATGGAGTCAATAGGGCTGGAGGCTATGGGTCTTTTGTTTGGAGAGTAATTTATTGGTCAAAGTTATTAGCCACTTTTTTTTCTGAATCGTTTGTTACTGTCTTTTTTGGCGTTGGTGTAGATCATTTAACCAAGGGATTTATGCCTTATGAATTTATGGATAAGGACCCTCATAATGATTTTATTAAAGTGCTTTTAGAGTATGGCGTATTAGGTTTTATTCTTTTCTTAGGTTTTTTCAGACTTATTTATAAAACTCTTAGTAAAAACTTTAATATCATTATATTAATGGTAATTCCTATGTTTTTTGGTAATGCGATAGTTAATTACCCGTTTAATTTAACTTTAATAATAATTTTAATGCATGAGTTTAAAAAAAATTATAGCAACGCTCACTAATTATTTTTTAATAGTATTTGTTTTTTTGACGGTTCTTCCTGTTAAATTAAACTATAGTAGCATTGTTGTTTTTGTTTTAGTTGGCCTAAGTTTTATCAAGTTGTTTTGTTTTAAAGATAACGCGCTAGTTGTTACTAAGTATTATTTACTAATTATATCTACACCTCTAATTGTGTATTTTTTTGGATTAATAAATACACTAAACATGGACTATGGGTACAATTTTTTGGCTAAAAACCTAAGTTTTATTGCGTTTCCATTCATTTTTTTCGCCATTGGAAAGCATGTTCAAATACGTAATGTATATAAAGCTTATCTAATTGGGCTCTGTTTGACAGATTTATTTTTAATGTATCTTTTTTTTTACAATTATAATTTTGGGACTAAATTTTATATGATTGTAACAATTGATATTTATCACGCTACTTACCTCGGCATGTATAATCTATTTGCTTTTTGGATTTGCATAAATTATTGGTTGAAAAAGAGAGAATATTTGCTTTCCTTTGGGGCTTTGTTTTTTGTAGTGTCAGCAGTTATGACATCATCAAGAACTATTTTTATTCTCGCCTTTTTTTCTTTAATAATTACTTTTTTTATGATTTTTAATTCAGGTGTAAAAAGAATTGTTTCTTTGATTTTAATTTTAATTGTTGGTGTTTTGGCAGTTGCATCAATTCCTTCGATTCAACAAAAATTCGACCAGTTTTCAGAAATAAGTAAATTGGAATTTGATAATGATAATTATCAAAGCATATCTTCAAGGTTTGGTAAAATTGAGGCAGCTGTAAGTGTTATAAGCGATAATTTATGGATTGGAACAGGAACAGGAGATATAAAAGATGTATTAGTTGAGAAATATCAGGAAATGAGGTTTGTTATGGGGTATAAGTACAGGTATAATCCTCACAATCAATTTTTAGATAATCTTGCAAGAAATGGACTAATTGGAGGGGGAATTTGCATATTGTCAATTTATTGTTTTCCTATGTTAATTGGAATACGCCAAAAGAATCTGTTATTGGTGTCTTTAATATTAATTTGCTTTGGTGTAAGCTTGACGGAATCAATACTTGATATTCATAAAGGGATAACCTTTTACGTGTTTTTTGTTTCACTTAACATGAATCGTATAATTCAAAAAAATCTTAATTCTTAGTATTTATTATGAAAAGATACACTTTTCTTAAAACACATGTTGATAACTTTAGTCTAAAAGAGACACTAACACAAATTAAACAAGCAATTGATGAAAAAAAACAGTTGCATCACGTGGTCGTTAATGCGTCGAAAATTGTTGATATGCAAACTGACCTATATTTAAGGAAAAGTGTAAACGAGAGTGACCTTATAAACGCAGATGGTCAAGCTGTTGTATGGGCATCAAAATTGCTTGGAAAACCCTTGAAAGAGAGGGTCTCAGGAATTGATTTGATGATTAATCTTGTGGAGTTAGCTGCTGAAAATAGTTATAAAATATTTTTTTTAGGAGCAAAAGAAGTAGTTGTTAAAGCAGTGGTCGACAAATATAAAACACAATATTCTGAAGAAATTATTGCAGGCTATAGAAATGGTTATTTTAGAAAAAATGAAGAGAGTAATATTGCAAGAGAAATCTCAAACAGTGGTGCCAACATGTTGTTTGTAGCCATAAGTTCTCCAATTAAGGAGAACTTTTTATATAACAACAAATCTTCACTTAAAAAAGTTAACTTTATAATGGGTGTAGGAGGTAGTTTTGATGTCGTTTCAGGTAAAACAAAACGAGCTCCAAAATGGATGCAAGATTGTGGGTTAGAGTGGTTTTTCCGTTTTATTCAAGAACCAAAACGAATGTGGAAACGTTATTTATATGGGAACACTAAATTTATTTTTCTAGTATTGCGGGAGTTTTTTATAAAATAAAATTGATTTTTTGTGAATTTATGAACTTGTTAAACCGCTTTCTTTAAGATACTTTATTATTTTTGTTTAGGCCATTTTAAATAATTTTATAATTTACTACAGTTGAAGAAAGTATTAATTACAGGTGCCGCGGGTTTTTTAGGTTCTCATTTATGCGATAAATTTTTAAATGAAGGCTATTATGTAATTGGTATGGATAATTTTATTACTGGAGATGTAAAAAATATTGTTCATTTGAAAAATAATCCTCAATTTGAGTTTATAGAACATGATGTAACTTGTTTTGTTAATGTTGAAGGAGGGTTAGACTATATTTTACATTTTGCTTCGCCAGCGAGCCCCATTGATTATTTAAAAATTCCCATTCAAACTTTGAAGGTAGGATCTCTAGGGACTCACAATTTACTTGGTCTAGCTAAATCCAAGAAAGCTAGAATATTAATAGCATCTACATCTGAAGTTTATGGAGACCCTTTGATTCACCCACAATCTGAAGAATATTATGGCAATGTAAATACAATTGGTCCAAGAGGAGTTTATGACGAAGCCAAGCGTTTTCAAGAGTCTATTACCATGGCTTATCACCGTGTACATGGTCTAGAAACCAGAATTGTACGCATTTTTAATACTTATGGCCCTAGAATGCGCCTCAACGATGGAAGGGTGATACCTGCTTTTATGGGGCAAGCATTAAGAGGTGAAGATTTAACTATTTTTGGAGACGGCTCACAAACACGATCGTTTTGTTATGTTGATGATCAAGTTGAAGGAATTTTTAGGCTACTATTAAGTGATTATGTTTATCCAGTGAATATCGGTAATCCTCACGAAATATCGATTCGAGATTTTGCAGAAGAAATCATTAAACTTACGAAGTCATCTCAAAAAGTGATATACAAAGATCTACCTGTTGACGATCCTATGCAGAGGAAACCTGATATTACTTTAGCAAAAAAGTTATTGGATTGGATTCCGTTAGTTTCAAGAAAAGACGGAATGTTGAGGACTTTTAACTATTTTGAGACTTTATCAAATGAAGAACTTTACAAAAGTGAACATAAAAGTTTCGATAATCACATTCGCAAATAAATGGCTTACAAGCAAGGAAGATATTCAATTTACATAAAACCTTTATTTGGGTTTATTGATTTTGGAATTATAATTTTTACATTTCTGTTTTTTAATATAAATGTCAAAAATATTCCTTTTTTTTTAACGTATGCCTTGTTATCATGGGTAGTAATTTCTTTAAGTAATCATTTTTATGAAATTCAGAGACATACAAAAATGATTCATATTGCCACTTTGCTTTTAAAGCAAATCATATTTCTTTCTGTTTTGCTTTATGCATTTATTGGTTTTTTTAAGCAACCTAATATAAGTCGATTGGCCCTAGGGAATTACATCGTAACTGTTTCTTTGTTGTTAATATTATTTAAGATTTCTTCTTTCTTTTTATTGAAGAGGTATCGCGCTGTTTTAGGGGGTAATAGAAGAAATGTTATTGTTGTTGGTAAAAATGAAAAAACAAGGCAGCTTATTGAAACATTTAATAAAAAGTCTGATTTTGGGTATTTTTTTAAAGCTCAATTTGATGTCAACGACAGTGGTTTTTCACTTGAAAAATGTTTCGACTTTATTATTAACAACAATATCGATGAAATTTACTTTTCAGCGAGAGAGTTATCAAATAAGCAAATAATTAAACTAATTGATTTTGCAGACAATAACCTTAGAGAATTAAAATTTATTCCAGACAATAAGGAAATTTTTTCTAAAAAACTCAAGTATGAATATTATGATTA
>Ga0209631_10000035_pt1 | contig 152438 bp, 207 predicted proteins | sample COG_08_FD_184752 | JGI IMG/M metagenome (GOLD analysis project Ga0209631, IMG submission 184752) | Pelagic Microbial community sample from North Sea - COGITO 998_met_08 (SPAdes) (version 2) | ecosystem: Environmental > Aquatic > Marine > Neritic zone/Coastal water | place: Helgoland, sampling...
GGTAAACATTACTAAGGATGATTTTGACACAAAATTTTCTACATTATTACTACAATGAAAATGAATACTAGGAAATACTACTAACTTATTAAATTCAAATTCAAATTGATTTGCTATACTAAATCCTATTTTATCATTATTCATTATATGGGACAATTCTAAAGTATCTGGTAATTTTAAGGCTTTATTCCATTTTTCTATAATGTTTCTATTTTCTAATGGTAATAATTTATTATAATTGCTATTATAATATGGATCTAAACTGTAACTAAAATTATGCGCGTATTGATCAAAAACTGTAACCCCTCCTTGTGGTTCAAGGTCAAGGGGCAAAATGCACGTAAATTTAGAAGTATATTCATTTCTAGAATCTGTGTGAATTCTATAAGGTTCTTGAAGTTCATACACTTCTGCTTTTCTAATATTTCCATATGGAGATATTTTATCTCTAATCGATTGAGGAACATTAATCTGGTAAAGATTAAGTTTTTTACCTTCATTTGAAATATACGTATTAGGATGCAGTTTTAATTCTTCAATAAATAATAATTCAATATCAGTTAAAAAATTAGGAATTTCAAAAGTGAGCATAATTCAATCTTATAAAGAAATTATTTTAGGTTATGATTATATATCCTTAGATAACTGGTCTTTAGATATGCCAGATTTATCTAACTTGCCAGAATACTATTGGCAAATACCATATGGCGATGATGAAAATGATTCGTATAATGAAAATGCTTTAAGATCGTCTACACTAAATGATGATATAAAATCCGTAGGTTGGAGTGGATTAATTTTAAAAAATAAAAGTGGCAATTATACGGACAATGCTATTGATAATATACACCCATCATATGATAGTTTATCTGATCTTATACAAACTTACAGAAAATTTAAAGGAAAATTCACAGAAGTATCTGAATATTTACCGAATACAACTAGTTTTATTAAAAATGATTTAGAAAAATATTTCACAATAGGTCATGCATATATTTTAAAAGTGACATCACATGGATTTATTAAAGAACACAGAGATATTCCAGCAAAGTATAATAGTAAAATACATAAAAATTATAATATGCTTAACACTTTTATGATGCCGATTAATGATCCAAGTAATTCTTATTTTATTTTAAATAAAAAACAAATGCCTTTAGCCCAAAACAGAGTATTATGGTTTAATAGTTCATTACCTCATCTTTATTTTAATATGTCAAATAAAAGTAAATATTTCTTGTTGTTTACTGGTTTGGCTAAAAAGAATTGGATTGAGATGACAGTAGGTAATATGTTGCATTGATCCAGTCCCGGTAACATCTATTTGGTTTTCTAAAATATGCCATTTATAATTCGTCACATTTGATAACTTATTACTGAGATAAGATAGATATCTTTTTGCTCCACCTTCAATTGATATAAATATAGAATCTAGATTATGTTGTGATGCAATTTCTAAATGGATAGGTACTATGGATAAACTTGTTATATCAGAATCTTTTATATATTTCCCAAATGTCGGCGCTCTTAGAGATTGTGCTTTCCACACTCTGTTCATCGTTCTTGCTTTATTACCGTAATAAGGTTTTTTATATAATGTGGATAACAAAACAATCTTATCATTTATTGTACCAAATGTTACTGCCAATTGGTTATCTAAATCAAAATTTTTTTCTGAATAATTTTTACTTAATGGATCATCAGATAAATGTATTTGCTCTAGCAAATTTAAAAGAGCTAAAGTACTGTCTTTATTTTCGTAGGGAGTAAATGTGTGATATTTCAACAAATTAGTCATGGTACAGCTTTACAGTGGATTAAAAATAATGAATCTCTTAAAGGCACTATTCATGAAGATTTTCATAAATGGATACTACATCTTTCCGAATCAAAATTAAAATATTTTCTTAAAGGAAATCATTATTGGTCTGCTGCCTTCGATAGATCTATTATTGGTATATATTACTATACTATTTATGATGACAAAATGTATGATGGTTATTTAATATCAGATAGACCGACTGTTGGTTTAAAGTTAGATAGATATCAAAGACAATATACTAAAGCAAGGTATAATTGGAAAATTAATTGGACTATGTGTAATACAAAACACTTAAAATATAACTTAAGATTAGGGTATAAAATAGCCTCAAAGAAAATTGATGACTATTATTATATGTATAGAAAATGATTGAACTTGGTAGTTTTGTAAAACCATTTATTAAACCACAACAAATAGAAAAAGCGCATGACTATACAATATATTTGGACGGAGTTCCATATATTGATACTATGTCTGGATTGTGGTGCACTCCTTTAGGATATTCTGTACAGAATATTAAAGATAGAATATATTCTCAATTAAATGATTTGCCTTTCTATAATAATTATTTTGAAAGCCAATGTAAGGTGACCGAAGAATATGCTGAAAGACTTTGCAGTATCACTGAAATGGATAGAGTATATTTCTCACTAAGTGGCTCGGCCGCTGTAGAAACTGCTATAAAATTAGCTCATCACAAAAGGCCGACCGGCAAATGCTGTGTATTTAGAAGAAGCTATCATGGAGCTTCGGTTCTGTCTGGATATACATCTGACTATGATCTTCATTCGTTTCATAAACTAAAAGCACCAATTGAGGTACATTATTACAAACCTGATATTGATCTCGCAGACATGAGCTTTGTTCTTATTGAACCTATTATTTGTGCCGGCGGAGTTCATAGACACGATGATTCAATATGGTGGGATTTACTCGAATATCAATTAAATGGAGGCATTGTTATATTTGATGAGACAGTTACAGGATTTGGTAAAACGGGTACAATGTTTGCAAAACAATGGGCACTTATAGAACCGGATATCATGATACTTGGGAAAGCAATTACAAATGGTTATATGCCTTATGCTGCAACCCTTATGAAAAAGGAAATGCTACCAAATAAAACATTTGAACATGGTTACACTTGTTCTGGTCATCCAGTAGCCTCTGCTGCTGCTTTAGCAATGCTTGATGAATTAGATAAAATTCAATTTAGAGATGATTATATGGGAGCTTTCCAATTTGATTCTATAAGAAAGGCTTTAAAATTCAAACAACACATGAAATCTTCGGGGTTTATTACTGAACTTTCAAGTAGCGATCCTTGTAGAGTAGTATATTGTTTGCCGTATATTATAAGTGAAAAAGACAAAGAAAGATTTTTTGAGGCTTCCGATGAATACATTCACAGCAATTAATTTAGATATAGAGAAATATATACCAGTAATGTTAAGCGAAATTATTGCTGTAAAAGAAGGCTGGTATTTTAATGAATTTCGAAACTGTGAAATTATAAGACTTCATGATGGAAAAAATAATGATTGGAATGAATATGGATTTGCCTGTCCAACTTTACAGCATATTGTAGAGGAATATGTTTTTCCATGGATGGATCCAAAGGGTAAGGTTAATGTATTAAAGACTCAACCGCACGATCCTCTTCATATTCATTTAGATACAAAACCTCAGGAAATAGGAACACTTCAAGACAAATTCAGAATAGTTTTAAAAGGTTCTATACAAGAATTATTCTTTATAGGATCACAGAAAGAAAAAGTTTCTATTCCTCAGCATTACAGTCAATATATATTAGATGGTGCGCATCCACACGGATTATATCCACATCCAGAAGAAAAAGTAACTTTGTGTATCGGATCTCCTTGGAATGGAAAGAGAACAAAGGAGTATGCCGATATGCTACATAATAGTACACTATTCTCAATGAAGGTAGCAAGACCTGAAATAGAAAAGGAATGGTCTGAATATGACTAATTACAGATTGCCTGAATATAATTGGATGTCTTCGACAAAAGCAAATCAATGGTATTATGATCAAGGTAAAATAACAAAGCAAACTCGTGATTTTTATAATGATAGAACAGCTAAATTTAAAATGCTGTATCATCAACAGTTAAATAAAGTTGCTGAATTGCAAAATATCCCCTTTTATAAAATAGATTTTGATATAGATCATGAAAAAATTAAAGAAGAACTAGAATCTGTTTTACATATGAAACAAGATATCAAGAGAGGATCCACTAAAGGTTGGTTTAGTATTGCTTTATATGATGTAATTGATAATACCGCTGACAGTACTACACTTCATTCTGGTGCAAAAGAAGATTTTCATATTGACTATCATAACGACGGCAGTCCTGTTTGGAAAGTTACAGATGCCGGCAGATTATGTCCATATACTATTGAAACCGTATTAAAGATGACAGATAATCCTAATAGAATTCACTTTCGCAGTCTTCCACCAGAAAGCGTAGTTCGTTGGCACACTCATGTTCGATTACCGCAAGTAGCAAATACTATAGAAAAAAAGGAATTTTATCACGAGTTTCCAGTACATATTCCAACAATCACTAATAAATACTGTTATGCGATGGTGGGTGATACGGAAGAATTCATTCACTCAAAAGAAGATTATACAGTTAGAAATTTTGTAGGAAAGCACTTTCCTTTGGGTGAAGTCTGGGGATTAAATAGTGCTAAGAACCATCAAGTTTGGAACGGTGGTGACGAAGAAAGATGGCATCTTTTCTTTTATACAAATTTTTTAGGTTACGAAAACACAAATAAGTTCGCGAGGTTTTTATGAGTTACACATTTGAATTCGGTCAAGATTTTAATTTATTAAAAGAAATTCTAATGAGCAGAACAGATTTAGATTACCCATATCAAATGGATAACTTTTTTGATACAATGGGCTCAGTTACCAGATCTGAGCTTGTATACTTTGAAATGATTGGAATAGAAAATTTACCAGAAAATAAAAAATTCACTTTATTTGCAAAAGATGAAGACGGTAAGGTCGTAGCAACATACGGGGCAAGAGTTTTAGATTTTTCTGAATATGCGGCTTTTTTTAAAATTAGAACAGAATTTACCAATGGAATCTATCATAATCCTACAATGCCTGAAGGTGTGCAATGGTACAGCAGTTGTCAGTGGGTACATTCAGACCATAGAGGCAAAAGACTCGGTATTGATATGGATAGAATGAAAAAAGATAAAATTTGGGAACTTGGTGGTGATATAAACTATGCAAATTGTAGAGAAAAATTAGTCGATTATCATATTAGTTCAGACGGTCTTGCATATGATGTTGTACAACCTCAGGCATATATCCCTTCTGGTGGTGTAGGTGGAGCAGGTTCTAACGAGGATAAAAATTATTTTCTTGTTTATGAAATTCTGACTTAATGATATCTAAATTTAAAATATAGGGTTCATAATCAATAGTATATTCTTTATAATGTGGATCGCAGTAAATATTAAACATATCACATAAAGAATCATGAGAAACATCTTCTAGATATATTTTAGAACCTTTATGCGTTTCTGATAAAGTATATTCTTCAAACCACCACTTCACTCTATTTACGTTTACAAGAAAAGGTTTTAGATTAGAAACCATTTCATCTTGTCTATTGTGTGTTGTACGTACATTCCATTTCAAATAAGACTGTATTTCATAACTCAAATATGCTCTCCACCTATCTTTTCTCAACAAAATAATTTTATCCCAATCTTTATAAAATTCATCAAACCATTCTCTATAGTTTTTAACTTGATATGCTAAGACTTTTACAGAATATTCTCTACCAAAGGTTCTTTCATTTTCTAGAAAAGTCGATTTTTCTGATACTGAGTTAAGTATAGGTAAATGATGTAAATGATATGAAGGTTCATATTGCGTGTAAAAGGCATTCCATCTTACATTAAAAAACTCGGTTGATGGTCCTAAAACATTAAGTCCGTAAAATTTTTCATTTGCTCTTTTAACGTACATATCTAAAAATGTAGAACCGCACCTTGCATGTGATATTATCATATACATCCTACAATATGAATCCTTTCTTCAAATGATGCATTAATTGCAGTGTGCCATAATGTAGTGTCGATCAGATGCCATTTACCATTAGCTGGATATCTTCGTACTTCGTCATCAATAATAAACATACACTTTTCATTTGTAATAATAGGAATATGAATTCTTTTTGAAAAATCTTTATGGTATGTGTAACATGTCTTCGGTTTCATTTTCATTAATCTTGTTCGATGCATACCAAGCATTTCAATAATAGAATTTGTATAGTGTAGTTCTTCGAATAAAGGCACAGTAAATTCTTCTTCGGTGTGACTAAGCTGTTTTTGCCCTTGCAGCATCACTCTACCTATGCCATAAAATGGATCATCAATTCCTTCGACCGTTTGTAACATAATTTGACTATCATATTCAGGTAATGATTTAATTTCTAATAAAATTTTTTCAATATCTATGGACATACTGTTATTTCTTTTACTCGATGTGGTTGTTCTAATATCCAATCAATAACTGAAATGCAATATTCTATTGACATCTTAGGTTTATTTATATGTTCAACTCTAGGTGTATCAAAATATCCAAACCTTACGTTAGTTGTATTTACACCTTGGTAAAATAGTTGATCATTCGCCTTGTCTAACGCAAACTTTTCGATAGCATACTTATGTGGTTTGCGCTTTGTTTCATCTGGTGCATTGGAACCAATATTAATAATTCTTTTTTTAAGCGCAGCTGCTTCATATAACAAATCAACTTGATTTTCATGCTTACAATTTATAAACACATCGCATTCTTCAATTGTTAACACTGTGGGATATGTTTCGCTTAAAATCTTTCCTAGACCTCTACGTGTACCTGTTATATAAAACTTCATAATAAGATTTAATCTCTCCTATGTTTGTAAAATATTTTTCATAATTTATATATTTAGAAAATATTATATGATCTATTTTATACTCTATGTCTTCATAGTAGATAGTATCATAATTGAAATCATTTAATCTATCTTGCCAAGTCAGAAATAACTTTAATGTATTTTTGTAGTTAAAAGCTTCTTTCGGAGTTTTATTAATCGCATGTGGAAATACAGTATTTGTTAATCGCCACTTGTTTTCATGTTGATATAGGTGGCTAAGATATTGGTTCCACAAATTTCTTCTACGTAAGATATATATTTCTTCTGGCTTATAAAAACGTTGAAACCAATCTAAATGTTCTTCTATATGATGTATATGAACTTTATAACAATATTCTTTACCGAGCTTTCTTTCTGATTCTAAGAATTGAATAGGGTTTCCTTCCCAAAATGGTTCGTCACTTCTACATGTTTTAAGTAACTTATTTTCATTAAGTAACCACTTAATAGCAAACGTAGATCCGGATCGCGGTGTACATAATAAAACTTTTTTCATTTTAAGTGCATTTTTTCCTGTACATTACTGAAAAACTGTGGTATAATATATCTATAAAATAAACAAAGAGGAGTTTTATAATGGTTAAGTTTGAGTTTCAGAATCCAGATCACAATGATATTTGGAAATTTATCATTGCATTTTGTATGACAAAGCCTGAGGGCACTACTCCAAAAGCTCTTCAGTATATGCTAGCTAAAGAGCTCGGTATCGAAGCAAGTGAAACAGCTTGTGCATTAGCTGCAATCAGATTCTAGGAGATTATTATGGGACAGATTATTTTAGGTATCATCTTTATGTTTGCTATGGCTGCACTTCCAATCCTGATGTTTGTCTAATGGCACACGAATCAGAAGTCATTAACACCAAAGGCCACCACTTAGTCGGTGTCCAATGGCCTGTCACTGGAAGTAAAGGTAACAACTACCTTGTTGGTATGTACGATTCAGGTTTCGATTGTACCTGCATTGCTTTCAGAAAGTGCAAACATATTAAATCAGTAGAGGAGCTACTCTGTGAAGAACCCAATAGCTAAATATCTCATGTGTTCATATGCTTATTATAAAGAAGATAACCCTTTAATTTCTGATGCCGAGTTTGATGAGCTAGGTAAGTGGCTATTAGAAAACTGGGATAGTGTTGATCACCGTCATAAGTTGTATATTACAAAGCATGACCTCGAGGCTGGAACATTTCTAGGTAAGTATCCTTCAATGATTCCAGGTGCAGTCAAAAGTTATCGAAAAATAAATGCACTTTAGATGCATTTTATCCTTTACATTAAGTGAAAACTGTGGTATAATAGATCTATAAAATGGAAATGAGAGGAATATATAATGTTAAGTAAGTCTCAAATGTCAAAGATTCAAGCCCTGTTTGTAGAAGCATCAGACGAACAGATGAGTGAAATTGCTAGTATGTTCAATGATGCTCGCAATATCAAAGTAGCTCGAGCTGCTAGGTCTTTTAAAGTTGGACAATCTGTTTCATGGTCAGGCCGTAAAGGTGCCATGTCAGGTAAGGTTATTAAAGTTCTTAAAAAGAACATTCGTGTAAAAACTGAAGCAGATGGCATATGGAATGTTACTGCATCACTTGTAAAAGCTGCTTAAGGAGATATATAATGGCACATCAAGTAGAAACAATGGCGTATGCGGGGCAGGTTCCTTGGCATGGTTTAGGTGTACCAGTCAGCAATGACTTAACACCAGTTCAAATGATGGACAAAGCTGAACTCAATTGGTCAGTCCGTGAAGTCGAATCATTCATTGAGTTTGATGGTAAGCGTATGCCAACAGGTCAAAAGTCTTTGGTCCGTGAAACAGACGGTAAGATCCTGACTAATGTCGGTGAAAACTGGAATCCAGTTCAGAATGAAAAAGCTTTTGACTTCTTCTCTGAGTTTGTAATGTCAGGCGATATGGAGATGCATACAGCTGGTTCACTCAAAGGTGGACAGATGGTATGGGCATTGGCTAAAGTCAAGGATTCATTTGAAATTCTTGGTGGTGATCGTATCGATTCATACCTTCTTTTCTCGAATCCACATCAGTATGGCAAGTCAATTGACATTCGCTTTACTCCTATCCGTGTGGTATGCAACAACACTCTCTCTTACTCGCTTGAGTCAAAGACTGATAACTCAGTAAGAGTTGGCCATCGTGTAGAGTTTGATGCATCAAGCGTTAAGAGTGCATTAGGCATTGCAGCAAAGAAAATGAATACATATAGCGATGTAGCTCAGTTCCTTGCTGGTAAGCGATTCACCAACGACTCTTACATTGAATACCTTAACACAGTATTCCCTCGTACTGCAGACAAGCGTGTACAAGGTAAAGGACTCTCTGTTGATACTCTATCACGTAATGCAAAACTTGCATATGATGCATTAGAGACTCAGCCGGGTGCAGAATACGGTGAAGGTTCATGGTGGCAAGCATTCAATTCAGTTACCTTTATTACAGATCACGTACAGGGTCGTAATTCAGATAACCGGTTGTATTCATCATGGTTCGGCGGAAACCAAGTCCGCAAAACAAAAGCACTATCGTCAGCAATTGAATATGCAGAAGTAGCCTAAGGAGGGCTTATATTATGAAAAAAACTGTGATTAAAAGAACTATTTTTACTATACCTCTACTAAATGTTCCATCTGGTAGGGCATTTAGTGATCGAAAGCATGAAGAAAATTATATACCAACTAAACCTGAAAAAATGCATGTTGTAACACGTTATGCTAACAAACCTTCACAACTAGCTTTTTATTATGATTTACTTCATAAAATTGGTCCAGATATTAAAGGATCAATCAAACATACAAAAGATATTGGTCAATCAATTCCAGTACATGGATGTCCTGAGCAAGTTAGAGAAATAGCATATAGAAAATTTCTAAATTTATCTAGTAAAGGTTGGGATAGAAAAAACTGGTACTTAGAATTGGAAGCCGCATAAATGCGAATTTTATTTGGTATCATAATAGTAGTCTCTATGAGTGGTTGTACCGCCATAGAGACTTCTAGTCAGTTATATCAAATGTGTAAATATCAGAACAAGTGTCCTATAGAAGTAGTTGGCAATTGGTTAGGTGGTGGTTAAGTGTACCGCGTTAAAGGATACTTTAGAGATCATACTGTAGTTCGATATTTTATTGATCAGTACGATGCTATAGAGTTTAAAGACATAGTGGATGCTCACTATCCGCTAAAAGTAACATATGAAAAAGGAGTTTATCCAGTGAGAACATTTGTAGTTAATGGTTGGAATGCTGTAATGGATGACAAACGAAATCCACTTAGTAATATTCCAGATCTTCAAGTACGACATCTAGTCATGCAAGTGTTAGCTTGGATGTGGTGTATTGTATTTGCGTTTATCGTTGGTAGTTGGACAGCATTTGGCGTAAGTGTTATTGGCCACGTTATTCTACTTGCAGCGATTGCAATTACTGTCGGAACATTTGAAACAGCTAGACGAGCTCCACAATATTTCGGTGGACTTGGTCGAGGTAATGGTGGAGAACACGAATGAGAAGTGTAGATAGAGATGTAAAGGCTATGGCACAGGGTATCGATGCTATTAATAAAGAGATAGATATTTTAAGTGGTAATATTAAAATACATAAAGCAGAACGCATGAGACTTGAAAGGTTATCTGCAGTCAAAAGTCAATTGATAGATAATCCTAAAGATTGTGCAAAATTAGTGAAACGATACAAGGAAATGTAAAATGAACGAAGGCCCTTTGAAATCAGCACTTGACAACTTATCGAGTCAAGGTGTAATTAGACGTGAATTAGTCACGTATAAAATGAAAAGCGGTAAGATGATTCGTGAAATTATTTGTAGAGAATATCGATCAGATGGAGATTATACTGATCATTCTATTTCTACTCCTCTCAGTGGAGGAAGTACAGTATGAAAGCGCATAGTATAGAACAAACCGCAGCATGGGCTAAAAGCTGGAACATGAAAGGATTTGAGCATCTATATCCTGAGAATCGTGAGAAAGCTCGGCAGCAAGGCATTAAACAATACAATGATCGAAAGAGAAACAATGAGTACAAAACTTTGGAAAAAGGTAGGTAAAATGGAACTCGGCAATCCTGTTCTTACGACGCTTGTAGGCCTCGTAGTTTTTTATATTGGATTGAAAATGTTTGCAGGTGGCATGAAGTCTATGGGAAACATAGAACACCTTGCATACTTTACACATAGTCCTCTTTGGATGTTTGCAGGTGGAATCATTATGACTCTACTTTGGCAGTCATCTTCTCTATCAACCACGGCAATCATTGGATTGGTTGCATCTGGTGCAGTACCACTACCGGCAGCGATTGCTGCGGTGCTTGGTGCTAACATTGGAACAACCGGTACGATCTGGCTGGCAGGTGCTCTTGTCTCGGATGGAATGCCTAAGGGTGATACGTTGCGAATAGCAATGGCTCATACTGGTGTGAATCTTCTGATGGCAATATCATTGTTACCATTTGTTCGACCTATCGCACAATGGATAACTAAGGTTACATCATAATCCTACACCCCAGTAGAAAAAGACGGTTAACGCCGTCTTTTTTTGTTTACTTTCTTGTATAAATAGGGTATAATAAGTCAAAGTGGAGAAGTATATGTTACGATTTCGAACATTTGATATGATAAAGGAAATGTCAATGGGTGCAGAATTAGAAATGGATATGGATTTTCTTCGGAGAGCTGAAAGAGTATCATCGTTTAATTTAATTGAAAAAGACTTTCAGTCAAATACATATCAAAAAGAAATTAGATACTTATACACAAAAAACTTTTTTCCTAATTTTGATCAAAAGTTTTTTGTTAAGGCTCCTACTAAAGATGGACTTAACAAAGCTATCACTGCTTTAAAACAAGAAAGCCGAAGAAGCTTTGAAGCATTACATAATTTTCGTCCGGGTGGAACGGGGCCGGCTGAAGTACTTCTTTTCTTTTTAATTGATGGTGCTCAACTAGGTGGTGCCGGTTCTGCAGGAATGGATTTATTTGTTAATCGAAAAGGTTATGAGATGAAATCTGTGCATGTATCTACTGATGGATTTATAAAAGATTTTAAGCTAGGTGGTACTGCTAACTTATCTGGAATAATAAATGAAAGTATAGCTTTAAAAAGAAAAGCTGATCCTAGAGCATCAAACAAACCGGGTGAAATTAATAAGACACAACAAGACAAGATTGCTAGAATGTTTCCAACACAATGGAAAAATATACAAAAGAAATTTCGAAAAGAAGCTGCAGATTATTTTGGAGACACAAATATAATTTTTACTCGTAGTAAATCAAATAAAGCTCAAATGGGGAATGTTTTAGGAATAGGAACTGTTCCGGAACGGGCTATAGAAATTGATATGTTTACTAGTGGAACTATTAAACCTCTTATTAGAGTGAGCGATATGTAATGAAGTTTGTTGAATATATAACTGAACAAAAGAATACTCATATGACTCATATAGAAGACAAGGTAGTCTACGGTGGAGTCAAAGGAACTAGAGACGCAATCATGGCATTGCGTTCTTTAAGAGATATGCTAGGAGGCGTACATGATGGAAATGTTAGTGTCAAATGGGATGGTGCTCCTGCTGTGTTTGCTGGGATCGACCCTAGTGATGGTAGATTCTTCGTGGCGAAAAAGGGGATCTTTAACAAATCTCCCAAAGTATACAAGAGTAATGCTGATATTGATGCTGATACTAGCGGCGATCTCAGTACAAAGCTTAAGCTCGCTTTACAGTATCTACCCGAGCTAGGAATCAAAGGAGTAGTCCAAGGTGATTTTTTGTATAGTAAAGCGGATCTTAAAACACAAAAAATCAAAAATAAATCGTATGTTACGTTCCACCCCAATACAATCTTATATGCAGTACCGGCTGGCACGGACATGGCCGGGGAAATTAAGGCAGCAAAGATTGGAATCGTGTGGCATACGAGCTACACAGGAAACTCATTCGAAGGAATGAAGCAAAGCTTTGGTGTAGATATATCTAAATTTAAAAAATCAAAGAATGTATGGTCACAAGATGCTATGCTTCGAGATTTAACTCGATATACTATGACACAGCAAGATACAGAAGAAGTAAATGAACACCTTAGGAATGCAGGATTTATATTCAATAAGATTGCGGGTAATACACTACGACAACTACAAAATAATAAAATCCTTACACAACTAATTGAGCAACATACTAATTCATATGTAAGAGCTCAAGCAATGCCGCCTGATCCGGCCAAAAGAGTAGATGCTCTTATAAAATTTATTCAACAGAAGTATAAAAAAGAAATTGATAAAAGATCTACCGATCAAGGTAAAGATTCACAACGATTAAAACTTGGTGAGATACTAAATTTCTTCTCAAGTAAAAATAAAACAGCACTTAAAAATATCTTTGAATTACAAAGATCTATAATTCTAGCAAAACTAAAACTTATAAATATACTTAATCAGCTACAGTCTGTAAGGGCTTTCTTAAAAACTAAACGAGGGTTTAGAACTACGGGCCAAGAAGGATATGTAGCAATTGACAAACTTGGTAGTGATGCAGTGAAAATTGTGGACCGTATGGAGTTCTCATACGCAAACTTTTCACCCAATATATTAAAAGGATGGGATACACCAGGAAGGAACTAACGATGGCAGAAAAACTGCTGCGCTTTAAAGATTTATACACTGTAGAATATCGTCCTGGTGAGGATGAGCTTACTAATTATCGTGCATACAAACGTAAGAGACATATGTACGAAGCTACAAAAATGATATGTAAAGACTGTGGTGATGAACAAGGTAAGCCAACGACTGATTGTCCACACGATTGTAGTGGTGGCCCTCACTTTGCTCCACAAAACGACGATGGTAAATCTACAGTTGAAGCTCTGACCCTCCAACAACGTATGGCTAAATCCCGCCAGCTTAAACGAATGAAAGCCAAGATTAAAATTGGCCGTGACCGTGCTAAACGTAAAATGGCTGACACTAAAAAATTAAGAAGCAGAGCCCGTAAACAAGCTCGTACATTTATTCTTAAGAAACTTACTAAGGGTAAAGGTAAAAGCGAATTATCATTTGCACGTAGAGCAGAACTAGAAAAACGTATGGCTGCTCCTGCTGTAAAGAAAAGAATAGATATGTTCGCTAAGCGTATGTTTAAAGATGTTCGTAAAAAAGAAGTTGAAAGAAAAAAGGGTTAATGAGTTATTCGTTTAAAACTTTTCTAGCTGAAGAAGAAAAGCGAGTTTATTTTACTTTCGGTAGAATGAATCCGCCTACTATTGGTCATGGTAAATTACTAGAAAAGCTAGCAACAATGGCCGGTAATAATCAATATCGAGTTTATCTGTCTCAATCACAAGATAGTAAAGATAATCCATTACAGTATAACGATAAGATAAAGATTGCACGAAAAATGTTTCCGCGTTATGCACGTCGAATCATGTTAAACAAAAAAATTAAAACAGTATTCGATGCTTTACAATCATTATATGATGAAGGTTTTGTTAATGTGGTTATGGTTGTAGGTTCTGATCGTGTAAATGAGTTTGATATTCTTATCAAGAAATATAATGGTAAGAAAGCTAAACACGGCTTGTATAACTTTCGAAGAATAGATGTTGTTTCTGCAGGCCAAAGAGATCCAGATGCAAAGGGAGCTGAAGGTGCATCTGCAACAAAACAAAGAGATGCTGCAAGGGCAAATGACTTTACTACATTTAGCCAAGGATTGCCTAGAGTTGTTAATAACTTTGATGCTAAGAAGATATTCAATAGTGTCCGTAAAGGTATGGGACTCAAGGAACAAAAAGAATTCAAGAATCATATACAATTAGAGCCAGTCAATGAAACAAGAGAATCATATGTAAGTGGTGAGCTCTACAAAGTTGGTGATCAAGTAATTATAAAGGATACCGAAGAGATAGCTGAAGTCAAAGTATGTGGTGCAAACTATGTTATTGTAGAAACAGCTAATGGCCAATACCGAAAATGGTTGGAGGCAATTGAACCTATGGAAGAAGGACTATGGGCAAATATCCGTGCACGTCGTGCAGCAGGCAAGCCAAAGAAAAAACCTGGGCAAAAGGGTTATCCTAAAACTCTTGATATTGAAAGTGCTGCTTATCATAAGGGTGTATCTAAATCTACATCTGATAAAAGGAAAGCACATTTTAATAAGAATGCTAAAAAGGCTGACAATGATGCTTCTGCATATAAACCAGCACCTGGTGATAAGACAGCTAAAACAAAAACAAGTGTGCATACTAAAAGATTCAAACAAATGTTTGGTGAATCTGAAATGCAAGCTATAGCAAAAAAGAAAATTGATCGTGAAAAAGAAATCGATAAAATTAAACACGATCGAATGTTAGACCGTGCTCGAACAAGAGATACCACAAAGAAAAATAAGGAAACAAAATGATTAGATTTAGCCAATATCTCTCGGAAGAAGAAAAGAAAGGTTTAGCAGCTAAGGCTGAAAAATCAGGTATGCCGATTGGTATACTACGTAAAGTCTATAATCGTGGTATGGCAGCATGGAAAACTGGTCATCGGCCAGGGACAACACCACAACAATGGGCTATGGCTCGAGTTAATTCATTTACAACTAAATCCTCAGGCACTTGGGGAAAGGCAGACAAAGATCTGGCAGCAAAGGTAAGAGGATAAAATGAAGACGTTCCATCAAATCCGAGAAAAATTAGGAATGGCCACAGCAGGCGAGCATGAAGATGCAGCGCATGCACATAGAACTGCTTCAAAGCAACCTAAACAAGATTTAAGAGCGGTAAAAGCTCATGAAAAAGCAGCTGAACACCATGATAATGCCGCTAAGCACCTTAGAAACGGTAATTCATATGCTGCTCAAAATGCACATATCAATGCTAAAAATGAAGCTGATAAAGCTAAAGATCACGGCAATGTTCACTCTAGTAGAGCACATGCTGATACACGTGCTATTGGCGAAGGTAAAGCTAATTTGGCGGAGCTTTCACCTGATCTATTAACACGATATGCAAAGAAAGCAATACCTCGCCAATTTAAAGCGCAAGACCGGGCCCGTGATTATGGAATGCGCGGTACTGCAAAAGGCGATAAGCTACAGCACACAGCCGATAAGCGTAAAAAAGGTATTGACAGTGTACGCAAACGGTCAAACCCTAATGACAAGGGCCAATCTAAGACTGGTAGAGCATCAAGACCTCATGGTGGAATGCGCCCAGGTAAGGGAAGTCCCTATCAGCAGAAATCTGCTGGTGGATTTAACAGCAAATATTTAGATCAGTAAGAGGGTAAAATGAAAACGTTCGATGAAATAAGAGAAGGTTATGCATCTATGGCTCAACAACGAGCTGTATGGGCTACTCGTAAAGATGGCGGTAAAGGTCATCCGGATAATAAAAGAAAAAGAAAAAAAGAAGATGTGGATGAAGTCAAGTCTGCTGACAAGAAACCTGAAAAGTATGTTGCATCTGACGGTAAAACAAAAATCCGTATGGTTCCAGTTGTCAGAGAACAAGATGAAGTCAATGAATTAGACACCTCTACTTTAGTTTCTTATAGAAAAAAAGCTAATAAGCAAAGATATAGCAACGATATCTCAAAAAGAGGTAAAAGAACTGATGGTGTCGATAGAGCTGATAAAAAGTTAAGAAAACGGAATATTGATAAGTTTGGTAAACACTCTCCAAAGGGTGTTGATAAAATGGGTAATCCTAAAGAAGATTCCTCTGATGCGGTAAAAGCATTCCTTGCCAAAGGTGGTAAGATTAAAAAGCTTCCACCAGCAAAAGCTCAAGGTTACCATGGTAAAGATGATCCGGGTAAAGACATGCATGGTGTAATGGACAAGCCTGATACCAAAGCTATGGGTACTCGTAAAAAAGTTAAGTCCATGGAAGCTAATCAGGTTGATGAAATCTCTCAAGATACTAAAAAGAGATACATTAAAAAAGCAGTTGGTGATATAGATAATCGCTCCTTTGCACAAGGATTAAGAGATAAAAATCCAACCTATACAAGTGCTGATAGCAAAAACAATAGGAAGATTAAAAATCGTCGTGCAGGTATTAATAGAGCGTTAGAAGCTAAAGAAACAGATCCTCCATTTGATGATGCTAAAAAAATATCGACTACACCTAGTAAAGATCAGTTCGGTAATATCATTAAGAACCGTGCAAAGCATCTTGCAAGGCAAGCCGCCAAGAAAGCTGGTGGCGATATGGGAGATAAGAAATGAAATCGTTTAAATCTTTTTACGAAGATCTAACATTTAAAGTGGAGGTTGAAGGACTTCCGGCAATGTGGATGTCTGGTAATTCGCCAGGTCAAGTAAAGAACCATCTTCGTAAATTGGTTAAGCAACCATCAATGATTAAGTCTGTAAAACGGCAGACTAAATTTGATGTAAAGAAAATGTACCGCGATAAAGCTCAGGGTAAAGAAGTTGACGAAATGACTCAACAGAGTAAAACACATCCTAATCTCAAGATTGCTGTAGGTAAATCTGCTCAATCTGCAAAAGACACAAAAGCTCGGGCAGATAAAAGAAAAGCAAATAAGCAGGGTACATCTTTAGCAGCTGGTACCGCATGTGAATCTACTGTTAAGGATAATCGTCCGGATCATGAAATAATGCAAGGATCACAAGGTGATGCAAGAAGAAAGCATGATGCTGTACATGGTCACGGTTCTTATCATAAACTTCCTGCTCACCAAAGAGAGAAATTACATAGAAAAGAAATAGATCAACGTTTTTCTGATAGAGGGAGAAAACCTCCAAAGTATACTGTTAAACATACCGGTAACAAGGTTGGTCATGTAGGAAGTTTCGAAATTCATCATACACCATTACAAAAAGTTCGTAATCATCTCAGGACACCTACGAGAACAGAAGCTACATCCGGTGAAGTTGATTATGGAACTGATAAGTCAGTTAAGATAATGAAGAAAGTTACACCTAACGAAGCACAAGAGGGTAAAGGTCTATGGGCAAACATTCATGCTAAGCGTAAACGTGGTGAGCGCATGCGTAAAAAAGGCGAGAAAGGTGCACCAACGCCAGCCGCTATTAAAAGTGCACAAAAAGAAGATGTAACAGAAAAACTTACAATTGGCAAGATTCGTAAAGCAGCATATAAAACTGCAAAGGTTCTTGGTGATGTTAATGCTGTTAAAAAAGGTAAAGTAGCTAGACGAGTAAAAAATCGAGTTGTCGGTAAGATGCTCGGTAAAGCAGTTAGCAAATTAGGATTGTTCAGGTAATGGAAAGATTCAAAACATTTATAGAAGCTCGTGGCGAAGATTCAAAGGGTCATAAAAGATCTACTGCATCAGGCGCAGGTCTTACTCAAAAAGGTGTAGATGCTTATAATCGAAAAACTGGTGGTAATCTAAAAACTGCGGTGACTGGTAAAGTTAAGCGCGGTAGTAAAGCTGCAGGTAGAAGGAAATCATTTTGTGCTCGCATGGGTGGCATGCCGGGACCAATGAAAGATGAGAAAGGTAGACCTACACGTAAGGCAATGTCTTTACGTCGATGGAAATGTTAGATAGATGGCGACGAAATTAAATGACGGTACAGAAGTAGCACTGCCACTTCGTAATATTATAAGCATGATCGCAATTACATCAATTGCAACATGGGCATACTTTGGTATTGTAGAGAGATTGAATGGTTTAGAAACTACACAAACGATGATGAAATCAGATCTTAATTTTAATACAGAGTTTCGTATTAAATGGCCAAGAGGTGAGATGGGTAGTTTACCTGCCGACTCAGAACAGTTTATGATGATTGAACATTTGGCAGAAGAACTTGAAAAGTTAACAGTAGAGATTGAAAGCGGTGAAGCACCATTTGATCAGCAACAGAAATTGCAGATTAATTTTATGATGAAACGTATTGAGAATCTTGAAGAAACACACGAAAAGATTCGTAACGACATTATGGATCTAATACATTCAAATAGTCAAATACCGGCACCAAGAGCAAACACGCACGAAGGTCACTAATATGGAAACGATAGCAATAGTACTAATGTTGATGAAACCAGATCATTCTATGATGGAACTGGGCGATTTTAAGTCAATGGAAAAATGCCACGTTGCTATGGAAATGGCCAAGACACAGTTTAAGAAGGGTCATTTATCTTGCCTTAAAAAGGGTGAGAAGATGAAGATGAAACACTAATGACTTCGGTAGAGTTTGTTTTACTGCTGTTTATGAATGGCACAGAGCTTAAAGAATATACTGTTAGAGATGGTATGTCTGAGTGTCTGAAAGCAAAACGAATGGCTTCACGAGAACTAAGTAAATCAAATAAAGCTACAAGATATGCGTGTCAAAAAATGGAAGTTATACTTGACGACAGTGGTAAAATACTAGAAATTGTAGCAAAGCAATAGATGTCAAAAACCTGACAGAAAGGGATGTCAAATTATTATAGGTGTCATTTTTTTGACAACCAATAAATATCTATTTGGCAAAAGCGCATGAAAGAAGATCATATGGAGTCCCACTCAAGGTTAGATAGGATCGAGTTAAAACTCGACAAGCTTACGGAAGCGATGGTTTTAATGGCACGGACTGACGAAAAAGTAACTGCATTAAAAGATGATCATGATAATATGTATGAACGTATTAATCGATTATCTATGAAATTAGATGATATTGAAAAGAAGGTTGACGATAATCACCGCACGGTGTGCCTTATAAATAAACTAGTATATGCTGCTCTAATCGCAGCGGTTGGAGCGTATGTGGCTCAATTTTTAACTTAGGAGAAGACAAATGGATTATAATCCTTTTAGGAGTGGGGCCACTCAAAAGGTCCAAGAAAAAGCAGATGATGATACAGTACGTATGATGAAAGACAACCCAAAGATGATGAAAAAAGGTGGACCTGGTGGCTTAAAAGGTCTGAATAAAGATGCACAAAAAAATGTTAAAAAGGCAATGAAGGATGATGTCAATGAATCAAAGTTTGTGATTCCAGAAGAAGTACCAGCTACAGAGCGTACGGCATTCCATGGTGCTGCAGCAGCTGCTCATAAAGCAGGTAAGTCTTCATTTAGTTTTGCTGGTAAGAAACATCCAGTAACTATGAAAAAAGATACAGCCAATGCAATTGCCGACCAAAAAGAAGGCTACTATAAAGATATGGAAATCAAAAAACAAGATAAAGCAATGGGTGCCAAGCCAGTTCCTTCAAAGAAAAAGAAAGAAGCAAAGGGCGGTGGTAAAGAAGGTGATGTAGAAATGAATCCAAAAATGGAAAAAGATTCTAAATCAACTCCGGTTGAAGCAAAAGAGTCAAAAATCCGAAGTGCACTAAGGTCAGTACTTTCAGAAAAGTCTAGAGATGATCATTACAAATCTTCAACTGATCCTGAAATGATGAAGGATAAGATTAAAGGTAAAGGCGCCGAAGACATGATGAAAGGTGCTGATGACGAAATTGCAAAGGGACCTGATGCGCATCTTGACGAGCCAGCAATGGTTAATAAAGATGCAGCTAAGATGACTTCAAATGTACCAAAGGGCAAAGCCCGTAGTAATGATAACATGAAGGGTGATACTAAAATCAAACCCGGTGGTACACCAATGAAAGATCCTGCTGCAATGAAGGCAGAATCATTTGGTTCTCAAGTATCAAATATGGCATCAGCTTATGCTTCAATGCAACCAATTGAAATTGATGAGTTGGACGAGTCTATGTTAGGCCATAAAGGTGCAAGTGCTGTTAATGGTGGTAAATCAAAAGATCCTCGTTTCAAATCATCTGCTTCTCACATTGACTATCATCATAGACGAAGTGATGGTCATATGAAATCAGGCGGTGATGAAGATCAGCACCGGTATCAAGTTGCTAAAAAACTTGGATATAAAGTATAGGAGAGAAGAATGGCTATCAAAGGACCTAAAGGTGCGCACCCAACTACACGTGGTTGGGAAAGCGCTAAAGGCGAATTATTAAAATCGCAAAAGATTAGTGAAGATCAAATTGCAGAATGGAATAATGAAATGAATCCAAAGCCTCAAGTGTTACGTGAAGCACCAGTAACTGAAGAAGAAGTAATTGAAGAGCACATGGAAATTGAAGAAGAAGTAGAAGTAAAAGAAGAACCAAAGAAGAGTATGATGGGCAAGTTGTTTTCATAATATATAGGAGGTAACTACTCTTATAGGATCATTATGATTAACCAATTAACCGAAGATACTTTGTTTTTCTATGCGGCTCAAAATTATTATAAGCCTCAGTTTTCTGATGTTGAAGAATTCTTTGAAGATTTGAAACGATTTAAATATATCAAAAGATTAGTCAATCGATATATTGAAACCGGAAACTTTCCGCATAGATTATTATTGAATCATATAATTATTATATTCAATGTGTTTGGTATTGAAGCTGCAAATAACATATTGGATTTGCGATTAGATGATAGACACTGGCCGGTAATAAAACCTATATTGTTATATCTCAATTATATTACTGAAGAGGATAAAGAACATATTGAGTCCGATCCATACGTTGTAAAATTTTTAGGAACTATCTAATGGGAATAGTAAAACGAGCGGCTGATTTAGCATACACATTTAGATTCATTCGAATGCTCGTATTGGATTGGAAGGAATGGGATGCTTACAAACTTGGCCTCATTGATGAAGAAGGCAAGCGAAACCGAAAAACAAAAATTCAATCAGACGAACAAAAGTCAGCCTACACACCGTTCATCAGACTCTGTGCAAACATTAAACGTTTGGTATCGAAGCTTCCGGGTGGCGGTAGTAAGCTTGGTTCTTTTGCTTCTGCTCTTTATCTTATAAAAGAAAAATACAATCTTAAAGATCGCGATCTCGAAAAAATCATAGAAAAATGTGGTGCAGACGTGCTTGACATTATCAATGAAGGGAATGAATGGTTCCTTCTTGATGACGGTTCAATCGCGCCCGGTGTATATAAAATTCGAGAAAATAAATTATTAACTCGCAACTGCGGTGAAATGGTATGGGCTAAAGATCAAGTACGAATAAGAGAAGAATGTCATTCTATTGGTGACGTATTTGGTATACCGATTTATGAGGCAATCCATATAAATACTAATCAAAGCATTTATATAACCACAAACGAGATTTATAAATGAGTAAACCAAGAGATGTTGCCAGAATACTAGGTAGAACCGAAGCAGCCAATCCAAATAACTTAGTACTAAGTCTTGATGGTTCAACAGAACCGACAACACAATATGACTCTATTGGTCTTTTACCTGTTACCGGTTTAACAGCTGGAACCCAGGCTTTCGTAACTTCAACCAACAGACTTTATGTATCAAATGGATCTGGCTGGTATAACACTGCACTAATTAATGCCACTCCAGCGTTATCATTAAGTTCATCCGGTACTATTGCTTTGACACCTGGATCAGCTACGACTATTACAATGACAGCTACAGATTCAGATAATGCTGATGCTAATCTAGTGCTATCACTTGATTCTGGTGGAGATCTATTTAAATTTGCAACAGTATCTCAAGATTCAAGTGTGGTAACTATTACTCCGCGAACTGAAGATTCTGCTACCACATTAGGATCTGATGGATCAGCTACATTAACATTTAAAGCAAGTGATGGTATTAACCAAGCCACAGTGCAGAATACATTTACATTATCGTTTGGTCCGGACTGGTCAGCTACTCCTACTGAAACCAAATTTAATGCATCAGATATTGCAGCTAATAGTAATTTTGGCGAAATGGTTGAAATAAGTAGTGATGGAAATTATGCAATTGTAGGTTCACCTCGCCAAGATACCGGTGGTACTGATACCGGTGCAGTATATATTTACGTCAGGTCTGGATCTAGTTGGTCTCAACAAGTTAAATTGCAGTCATCAGATAGAACAACTAACTATAGATTTGGTACTGATGTTTCACTAAGCGATGATGGTACTTATGCTATTATTGGTGCACATTATGGAAATTCTGGGCATGGTTCTGCTTATGTGTTTATTAGATCAGGTACTAGTTGGTCACAACAAGCTATATTAACTGCATCAGATTCCGTGAATGGCGCTAGATATGGCGAAAGTGTTTCAATAAGTTCTGATGGTACATACGTAATTGTTGGTGCACCATATGATACTCCAAGCAGTCTTTCTAATGCTGGATCATCTTATGTATATATTAGATCTGGCACCAGTTGGACACAACAAGCTAAACTCGTAACCTCTGATATTCAAAGCGGTGATACTGCTGGTTTTCATGTCACTATAAGCGGTGATGGTAATTATGCTATGATGGGGGCACGTAATGAGGATACTGGCGGATATAATGCTGGCGCGGCCTATGTGTTTATTAGATCAGGTACAAGTTGGTCACAACAAGCTAAATTAGTTTCATCAGATTTACAAGCAAGTGATGCTTTTGGTTCTGGTGTTTCTTTGAGCTCTGATGGTACTTATGCTATTATTGGTGCCTATGCGTCATATAGTTCAGAAGATCCGCCGATTGATGAAGGTTCTGCTTATATCTTTATTAGATCGGGTACTAGTTGGTCGCAACAAGCTATATTAGCTGCATCAGATGGGCAAGCTGGAGATGATTTTGGATGGAATGTCGACATATCTAATGATGGATCTCATGCTATAGTTGGTGCACCTGAAGAAGATGCTGGTGGTACTAATGCTGGTGCTGCATATGTTTTCAAAAGATCTGGTACAAGTTGGTCACAAGTCAAAAAATTGCAGTCATCAGATTTACAAGCGTTTGATAGATATGGTAGAGACGTGGCTTTAAGTAATGATGGTACATTTGGTATTGTAGGAGCCTATCAAGAACGAGGTGGTTCTGGTGACTCATATAGCGGTGGTGGTGCGGTATATATTTATGAAGCATAATAAAGATAAAACAAAGAGGATAAAAAATGAGTAGTAGAAATAGAGATATAGCACGAATCCTTGGCAAGACTGAGGCAGCTAATCCAAATAATACAAGATTAAAAGCAGCCGGCGGATCAACAGCCATAGCGGTATATTCATCATTGGATAGTTTACCTACTACTAGTTTAACTGCCGGCGATCAAGCATATGTATCTGCAAATAGCCGGCTTTATGTATCAAACGGATCTGGTTGGTATAACGTAGCGATAGTTAATGCTACTCCTACATTATCTCTTAGTTCAACAGGCACCATTGCACTTGCATCAGATGGTAGTACCACAACTGTAATAAGGCTAACAGGCACCGATTCAGATAACGCAGATGCAAACTTAGTGTATTCAATTGAATCTGGTGGTGACTTCTTTAAGTTAGCTACAATTGTTCAAGATTCTGCAAAGCAATATACAATAACACCTCGAACTGAGGATTCTGCCACAGCATTAGGATTCGATGGATCAGCAACCATAACATTCAAAGCATCAGATGGTGTTAACCAAGCTACTGTACAGAATACTTTTACATTAGCGTTTACTACTGATTGGGCTACAGTTTCTACTACTGAAGTTGTCCTTACTCCATCTGGTATTGGAAACAGTGATAGATTTGGTTACGATCATTTCGGTCTAAGCACAGATGGTACATATTTAGTAGTTGGCGCGGCACAAGAAGACACTACTAATAGTAATCAAGGTAAAGCGTGGGTTTTCAAATATGGTGGTAGTAGTTGGTCCGAAGAAACAACGCTTTTTCCACCATCATCTGACAATAAAGCAAACCTGAGGTTTGGCACACATGCAGATATTAGTGGTGATGGCAGTGTTGCGATTATTAGCGCTGCGAATTATGGGACCTACACCGGTGCAGTTTATGTATATACAAGATCTGGTACTACTTGGTCTTATAGAACAAGATTGACTGCATCTGATGCTGCAGACTATGATTCGTTTGGTGGAGAAGCTCAAGGCCAAGGTGTAGGAATTAGTAAAGATGGAACATATATTATTGTAGGATCTCATCAAGACGATGACGGTGGTAGTAACCGTGGATCTGCTTATGTGTTTACTGGCTCAGGTGCTTCATGGTCACAACAACAAAAATTAGCACCATCATATACTAGCGGTAACAGCATTGCATATGGTAATGCTGTAGTTATAAACAATGATGGTACTTATTGCGCAATAGCCGCAAAAAATATGAATAAAAACGGTACCAGTACTAACACCGGTGTAGTATTCATTTACACTAGATCTGGTAGCACTTGGACTGAACAAGCATATGTTTCACCATCTGATGGTGCCGCTTCTGACAATTTTGGATGGCACATTTCAATGAATGGAGCTGGAGATAGATTATTAGTTCATTCTAGATTTGACGATGATGGTGGTGATAGTACTGGATCAATTTATGTTTATACAAGATCAGGTAGTACTTGGACACAAGCTGCTAAGCTTACCAAGACTAGTCCCACTGCATATGATTACTGGGGTAAATGTAGTATAAACGAAACTGGAGATGTGTTTGTTACATTTGGAGATACAGCATCGAACTCTGTAGCAGGGTCTGGCAAGTTATATGTTTATAAGGATAATTCATCTGGTACCGATGGTACGTCATGGTCGTTAATAAAAACTTTAACTACCGGAGTAAGTGAAACTTGGGGACTAGGAAATGACTATGGTACAGTAAAAATGAGTAGAGACACATCGACTATTGTTAATACTGCAGGTATGGCTCCAAATGGTACTCAGCAAGGTAGAGCATATGTATTTAAAGCTTAGGTAAAGCTTACATATTTAATGTTTCTTAGAGAATAAAAAACATATAAATAGTCAAAAGATTTTTATGTCGGAGACTATTTTATGGCTGCACCTAATTCCAGAGATACATTAATAGATTACTGCAAGCGCCGCCTCGGTGACCCTGTCATTGAGATTAACGTTGATGACGAACAGATTGAAGACCGTGTAGACGAAGCTATTCAGTATTATCAAGAATACCATACAGATGCTACATTTAGAACATACTTACAACATCTTATTACTTCTACAGACGTAACTAATAAGTATATTTCTATTCCATCAGATGTTCTTTACATTTCAAAAGTATTCCCACTCAGTAGAACATTCGGCGATAATATGAATTTCTTTGATATTAAATATCAAATGATGCTCAATGATATTGCTGATCTTCAAAATTTTGCTGGAGACTTAGCATACTATAGACAATTAAATCAGTATTTAAGTATGCTCGACCAAACTCTCAATGGTCATCCACAAACTACATTTTCACGGCACCAAGATAGACTATATATTCATGGCGAATTTGAAACACAAGATCTTATTGAAGGCGAGTATCTTGTTGCAGAAATATACAAACAAGTAGATCCGGATACTAATACTTCGGTCTATAACGATATGTGGCTTAAAGAATATACAACTTCACTCATTAAACAACAATGGGGTTCTAACTTACTTAAATTTGAAGGTGTACAATTGCCGGGTGGTGTAACATTCAATGGAAGACAGATTTACGATGATTCACTTACAGAAATACAATCACTAAGGGAACGAATTAGAGAAGAGCACGATCTACCACCTGACTTTTTTGTAGGATAAACTATGGCCAGAAATTTCTATTTCACTGAAAAGGTTAGATCTGAACAATTACTCTATGAAGATTTAGTGATTGAAGCCTTAAAGATCTACGGCAGTGATGTATATTATCTTCCACGTACAATCGTAAATGAAGATGTGCTATTTGGTGAAGATCCATCTTCATCATTCGATAACGCGTTTAAAATAGAAATGTACATTGATAATATAGAAGGCTTTGACGGTGAAGGAGATCTGTTTACAAAATTTGGAGTAGAAATACGAGATGAAGCTACCTTTGTAGTTTCTAGGGCGAGATGGAAGAAACAAGTAGTAAGAGCTTCTGATGCTGAGCAAGGAGACCGGCCAACTGAAGGAGATCTTATTTATCTTCCATTAACTAAATCTATTTTTCAAATTAATCATGTTGAACATGAACAACCATTTTATCAATTAGCAAATGTTCCAGTATTCAAAATGCGGTGTACTCTCTTTGAGTATAGCAACGAAGATATGGAAACGGGTGTTGATGTTATTGATCAAATCGATCGTGATTTTGCATATCAATATAAGCTACAATTAGCTTCACCTAAAGCCGCAACTGTTTCTGTTACAATGGATAGCGGTTCTTTAAGTGCTATTAACATATTACAAAGTGGAAGATATTACACAGCAGCACCTACTATTCTTATTAGTGGTGGAATGGATTCAAGTGCTGTACCTACAGACAGTGCAACTGCGATAGCAACTATCGACTCAGCGGCCGGAGTATTATCAACTATATCAATTACCAATGCTGGATCCGGTTATGATTCATCAGTAGTCATAAATCTTATCGGTGGAAATATAGTTGATAGTTCATATATAATTGGTGATTCAGCATTCCAGACTCTTGCTAATAATGTAATTATGTCTGGTGAAATTATGCATTATGCAATGGATTCAGATTTAGATTCAAATAGGTATTTGTATCTTGGTCTTGCTGGTGCTAATGATGGTAAGTTCCACACCTTTACTTCAGGTGCATATCCAAATGGAACAGTTGTTAAAACAACTAGAGCAGCATCAGGACTTCAGGTTATAGGTGTTACAGAACCTAACAACCTTTCAGAGAATGAACAAAATGACGCATTCAGTTCATTCTCTACAGACTTCTTAGACTTTAGTGAAAATAACCCATTTGGTGATCCGGAGAATCAATAATGTTTGGTGGACACTTCTATCATGAAAAAATGAGAAAGTCAGTCTCCATATTTGGTAGACTGTTCAATAACATTTATATTTTAAGAAAAGATAAATCCGGTGCTGTGTTGAACCAACTAAAGGTTCCACTTGCTTATGCACCTAAAATGAAATATTTAGAAAGAATAAGAGAAAATCCAGACTTAGTTAATGATACTCGAGTAGCACTTAAGTTACCACGCATGTCATTTGAGATTGTTAATATAACTTATGATTTGACTAGACAGTTATCGAAAGTAAGTAACTTTTCTACACTAGGTGCAACTAATTCAAATAGACAAAAGTTCTATTCACCTGTACCTTATAACTTGGATTTTCAATTAAACATATTTGCAAAGAATCAAGACGATGCTTTGCAGATTGTTGAGCAAATACTGCCAACGTTTAATCCACAATACACATTAACAATTAAACCTTTTCCAACGGAATATCCAAACTTTGTTGAAGATATACCAATTGTGATTCAGGGAGTTACATTCGCTGATGACTACGAAGGCGCTTTAGAACAAAGACGCACGATCATCTACACGATAAACTTTGAAATGAAAACACAATTTTATGGTGATATCGCCGATAAAGCTATTATCCGTTCTGCAATTAATAACATATACGACATTAATGCAGGTTTACTTGATTCTGATGTAAAACTAGAAACTATAACTACTAAACCGAATCCTCTTACAACATTTGGCACGGCAGATAGCGATTTTGGATTTACGAATACTATAGAAATGACAGGTGATAGTTCATGAGTGATAATGTAAAAAGTGATTATGATTATTCTAGACAAACATATTATGACTTAATTGAAAAAGGCCGTGAAAGTTTAGAAGACATGATTGAAGTTGCTCGACAATCTGAGCATCCAAGAGCATATGAAGTTTTATCTGGTATGATAAAAAATATATCAGATGTAAATGACAAGCTTATGGATTTAAATAAGAAACAAAAAGATATAGATAAAAAGGATGAAGCACCTCAAATAGCAGGTGGTACTACTAATAACTTATTTTTGACAACAGCTGATCTTCAAAAAATGATGGTTACTAAAGATGATGAAAAACTGGTAGATGTCACTCCTACAGAATGAAGCATATCTAGGAAATCCAAATGTTAAAAGAGATGGAGTACTTCAAGTATGGACTCCGGAACTTTTACAAATATACAAAAAATGTATGGATGATCCTATTTACTTTGCAGAAGAATACGTAAAAGTTATTTCTTTAGACCAAGGTCTAGTTCCGTTTAAACTATATCCTTACCAAAAAGAAATGTTTGGACACTTTAATGACAATCGCTTCTCAATTATTCTTGCTTGTCGCCAATCTGGAAAATCAATCTCAGCATGCGCATATCTCCTCTGGTACGCGCTCTTTCATCCGGAAAAAACAATTGCGATTCTTGCGAACAAAGGGGCGACTGCTCGTGAAATGCTATCTCGTATTACGCTCATGCTGGAAAACATTCCGTTCTTTTTACAGCCGGGTTCGAAAGCTCTTAATAAAGGAAGCTTGGAATTCAGCAATAACTCACGGATCCTTGCGGCTGCAACTAGTGGTAGCTCTATTCGTGGTATGTCAGTTAATCTATTATACTTGGATGAGTTTGCTTTCGTAGAAAGAGCATCTGAGTTTTATACTTCCACATATCCAGTTGTATCTGCGGGTACAGGCACGAAAGTAATTGTTACTTCTACAGCAAATGGTATTGGCAATCAGTTTCATAAAATATGGGAAGGATCTGTACAAGGAATAAACGAGTTCCGTAATTTTCGTGTAGATTGGTGGGACGTCCCGGGACGTAATGAAGAATGGAAAACTCAAACAATTTCCAATACGAGTCAATTGCAATTTGACCAAGAGTTTGGGAATACATTCTTTGGAACAGGTGATACACTTATAAGTGCTGATTGTTTGTTATCATTAAGATCTAAACTATACAAACGAGAAATGGAAGGCGGAGCCTTACGTATATATGAAGAGCCTGTAGAAAAACATGACTATATAATGACAGTTGATGTAAGTAAGGGAAGAGGGCAGGATTTTTCTACTTTTACTTTAATCGATATTAGCGTTCGCCCATTTGCACAGGTGGCTGTTTATCGGAACAACACTATCTCTCCTATTCTCTTCCCTAATATTATATATAAGTATGCAAAAGTCTACAACGAAGCTTATGTAGTAATTGAAGCAAATGATCAGGGTGGTGTAGTTTGTAATGGATTATATCACGATTTAGAATATGAAAATGTACATGTTGAATCATCTGTAAAAGCCAATGCTATCGGCATTGAAATCACAAGAAAAACTAAAAGACTTGGTTGTTCTGCTATTAAAGATATACTTGAAACACATAAGCTAGAAATTGTTGATGATCAAACTATCTTAGAAATATCTACATTTGAAGCACGAGGTCAATCATACGAAGCCAGTGATGGTAACCATGATGACCTTATGATGAATCTTGTTATGTTCGGTTACTTTTGTTCTACTCAATATTTTGGTGATATGACAGATATCAACTTAAAGCAAATGTTATTTGATCAACGAATGAAAGAAATAGAAGAAGACATTGTGCCATTTGGATTTATTCAAAATGGACAAGATGATGTGGATTTAGATATAAGAAATGATCCGGATAACTGGCAAGTACAAGGATATGAGCCAGATCTTAGCACAACTGACGGAATCTTCGATAGAATTAAAGATTAGTAATATTATAAATAATGGTATATTGAACAATAACCGTATTATGAAATCATATAATTAGTTAAAAGGAAACAAAGCTATGGCACTCGGCACACCGTCAGAAAGTCCAGCGGTTGTTGTAAAGGAAATAGATCTGACAGGTGGCGTTCCTAACGTCCAGTCAACTACCGGAGCAATCGTAGGTAACTTTCGCTGGGGTCCTGTTGAACAAAGAGTTTTAATTGACAATGAGGCAACTCTAGTCGATAACTTTGCAACACCAGACTCCGCAAATACCATAGACTTCCACTCAGCACAATACTTCTTGCGCTATTCAAGTGCACTGCAAGTAGTGAGGGAAGTTACTAGTGCAGCTAAGAATTCTCGTTCTATTATCGGTCAAACTGCCGTTGATTCAGATGGTGGATTACCTACACCAACTGTAAAGAACGAAGCAAATTTTAATGCTCAGCTGTCAACACTAACATCTAATTCACACACATTTGTTGCGAAATACCCAGGTGATCTTGGTAACTCAATTCGTGTGTCAATTTGTCCTGCAGACTCAGGAACTGCAACATTTACCGGATGGGCTTATCAAAACGAATTTGATAAAGCACCACAAACTTCAACCTATGCTTCTAGTCGTGCAGCTTCATTTGATGAAATGCATGCAGTAGTAATTGACCAAGAAGGTAAGTTTACTGGAACAAAAGGTACAGTTCTAGAAACATTCCCATTTGTGTCTGTAGGTAAAGATGCTAAGAATCCAGATGGAACCAATAACTTCGCAAAGGATGTTATTAACGAGCGTTCCGAATATATTTGGATGGCCGGATTTGATTCTGCATTTAATGCTGCAGGGGCAGGCACAGACATCGATAGTGGAGATAACTTTAAGTTAACTTCTCCATCACCGGTTGATCACACATTCACAAAAGGTGTTAACTCAGACGCGTTAACAACTGCAGAGTTTCTTTCTGGATTTGATCTTTTTGAAGATGAAAACCAAGTAGAAGTAGACTTCTTGATTGCACCGGGAATGACAAACAGCACTGATCAAGCCACAGTCGTAAATGACTTGGTATCAACTGCTCAGTCACTTCGCAAAGACTGTATAGTAAATGCATCTCCAGCAAGAGATGATGTAGTAAATGTATCTACAGCAGCAACTGCAGTAACCAATGTAGTAGCAACTGCCGATGCATTTACAAACTCATCATACCTTGTTGCAGATAACAACTACTTGAAAGTCTATGATAAGTACAATGATCAGTATATCCATATTCCAGCAGCATCATCTACTGCCGGTATTTGTGCAGCCACAGATCTTGAAAGAGCACCTTGGTTCTCTCCAGCAGGTCAAAGGCGTGGTAACTATTTAGGAATTACAGGTCTTGCCTATACTCCTAATAAGTCACAAAGAGATACACTGTATAAAGCAGATGTAAATCCAATTGCCAATATTCCTGGGCAAGGAACAATTCTTTACGGTGATAAGACAATGTTGGGTAGACCTTCAGCATTTGATCGAGTCAATGTACGAAGACTCTTCCTTGTACTCGAAAGAGCAATCGGCCGAGCCGCTCAACAGGTACTCTTTGAATTCAATGATGAATTCACAAGAGCAGAGTTTGTCAACATTGTAGAGCCAGTCCTTCGAGAAGTTAAAGGCCGGCGTGGTATTACAGACTTTAGAGTAGTCTGTGATGAGACAAACAATACACCAGCTATTGTTGATCGTAATGAATTCATCGCAAACATCTTCATCAAACCAGCACGTTCTATTAACTACGTCACTCTGAATTTTGTGGCAGTTAGAACAGGTGTTGACTTTGAAGAAGTAGTTGGCACGGTTTAAGGAGGTAATGTAAAATGGCTGTTCTCGGAGTAGACGATTTTAAGTCGAAACTTAGAGGCGGTGGGGCACGTCCCAACCTCTTTAAAGTAACTATTAACTATCCGGGTTTTGCAAACGGTGATGCTGAATTAACATCATTCCTTTGTGAAGCTGCATCATTGCCCGGTTCAACTTTCGGAATCATTCCAGTTGCATTTAGAGGACGTATCCTCAAAATGGCTGGTGATAGGACATTCGCTGAATGGAATACTACTATCATTAATGACACCGACTTTTCAGTTCGTGATGCAATTGAAAGATGGATGAATGGTATCAATGCACATAGTGCTAATACCGGACTTACATCTCCAATTGCTTACGAGGCTGATCTAAAAGTTGAACAGCTTGATCGTGATTCATCGGTATTGAAGACATACACATTCCGTGGTGCTTATCCACAGGATTTGTCAGAGATAGCTTTGAGTTATGGTGATAATGATAATATTGAAAGATTCAATTGTATCTGGGCATACCAGTACTATGAGTCTAATACCACTTCATAAGTAATAAATAGAGAGGAGCCGGCAACGGTCGGCTCTTCTTCTTTAATGTAAGGTAATTATAATGGCAGAACAATCAGGACAAGACGGCGTTAAACTATTTGGTTTTGAAATCAAGCGCGCCAAAAAGAAAGATGAGATGAAATTACCATCAGTCGTTCCTCCGCGGGATGATGAAGGTGGTAGTTATGCAACTGCATCTGGTTCGCACTATGGTCAGTACCTGAATCTAGGTGATGACGATTCAAAAGACAACTATCAATTAATTATGAAATATCGCGGTAATGCAATGCATCCTGAAGTTGATGCTGCTATTGAAGATATCGTAAACGAGTCAATTACTGGTAGCCAGTTAGAACAAACTTTAGAATTGAATATGGAGGAAGTAAAAGCTCCTGATTCTATTAAAAAGAAAATTACAGAAGAATTCGATAACATATATGGAATGCTTAACTTTAAGGAGTTAGGTCATGATATTTTCCGTAGGTGGTATGTAGATGGAAGAATCTATCATCATCTTGTTTTGAATGAAGCAAATCCTAAAGAAGGTATTCAAGAAATACGACCTATTGATGCTGCTAAAATGCGCAAGGTCAAAAAGATTAAGAAGAAAAAAGATCCAGTAACTGGTGCAGATATTATTGAGAATACCGAAGAGTTTTATATCTTCCAAGAAAAGCCAGGGTCATCTACATCCGGTGTAAAGATGACAAATGATGCAGTAAGTTATGTTACATCTGGTTTGCTTAGTGAAGATCGTAAAAAGATTATTTCATTTTTACATAAAGCACTAAAGCCTATCAATCAATTACGAATGATGGAAGACTCATTAGTTATCTATCGCCTCGCACGTGCACCCGAGCGAAGAATCTTTTATGTAGATGTTGGTAGCTTACCACGTGGTAAAGCTGAACAATACATGAAAGATATTATGACTAAGTATCGTAATAAGCTTGTGTATGATGCAGCAACTGGTCAAATTAAAGATGATCGTAAGCATATGTCAATGCTAGAAGACTTCTGGTTGCCAAGACGTGAAGGCGGTAAAGGTACAGAGATATCTACATTGCCCGGCGGAGAAAACCTTGGACAAATTGATGATGTAATTTTCTTTCAAAAGAAAGTTTACCGGTCATTGAATGTACCACTTAGTCGACTAGAACAAGAGAATCAATTTAATCTTGGTAGATCGACTGAGGTAAATAGAGATGAATTAAAATTCCAAAAGTTTATCGATAGATTACGTATGAGGTTTGCTCATCTATTCTATGGTATTCTAAAAACTCAACTTATTCTGAAAGGTATCATTACCGAAGAAGATTGGGAAGAGTGGAAAAATGATATTACCGTTGACTATGTAAGGGATAACCACTTTACAGAATTACGGGATATGGAAGTATTGAGAGAAAGAGTACAAACACTCGATCAAATCAATAACTATGCTGGAGAGTATTTCTCTAAAGAATGGATTCAAAAGAATGTACTTATGCTTTCTGATGAAGATGTAGAGAAGATGAATAAAGAAATCAATGGTGAACAAGAAGAAAAGCCTGAGGAAGAACCTCAGGATCAAGAAGCACCATCACAAAAATTTGAATTGAAACCTGTACAAGGAGATGACAGTGAGTGAAGTAGAAGCGCAAGAAGCTGAGAATGCAGTTTCAGAACCTAATGAGTATATTAAAGATTTAATTGCTAATGCATTAGAACAAGATTATAACGGTGCCAATAAGATCTTTGGTGATGTCATGACAGTTAGGCAAAATGATTTATTAGATCAAGAAAAAATTAAATTGGCTGATCAACTTTTCAACGGAGCAGAAGAAGATGACGATGCTGATGAAGATGACGAGTTGGGGGATGAGGATGACGATCAGCTCGAACTTGAGCTTGACTCAGAAGATGGCGATGAAGAGGAAGATGATGAAGAAGAATCTGATGATGAAGCCGCCGAAGATGATCAAGAAGAAGTATAATTCTTTTAAGTAAAAAGTAATAAAAGTATAAATAAAGCTAAAGGATTGTAAAATGTTAACATTTACTCAACTAAGAGAAAAGATGGAGAAGGGCATGCCGCCTGGTGAACATGTTTTCGATAAAAAAGTTGATGGTAAAGAACTTATGATCCATAAAGAAAAAGGCAAATTTTGTACGTACATAGATAGGGAAAAACTAGATACGTATCCTACTTTAGGTATGGCAAAGAAAGCCGGAACTGAATTTATAAAGGCAGCAAATAAATGAAACTGATTGCAGAATATACAGATCAAAGTTTAGAGATTCTCACTGAAGAAAAAGAAGGTGGTGGGAAGAGCTATTCTATTGAAGGCGTGTTCATGCAAGCAGAACAAAAGAATCGTAACGGTCGAATATATCCAAAGCCTATCATGGAAAAAGCACTCGGTAAATATAATACTGAGCAAGTTTCAAAAGGTAGAGCAGTCGGTGAATTGAACCACCCTGAAGGACCGACCGTTAATTTAGACAAAGTTTCTCACAAGATCGAATCCCTTGATTGGAAGGGTAATGATGTTGTGGGCAAGGCGACTATTTTGGAAACTCCTATGGGACAAATTGTAAAAGGTTTGCTCGATGGTGGTGTCAGATTAGGCGTTTCAACTCGTGGTATGGGAAGCTTGCAGAACAATGGTAACGCAATGGTCGTCAAAGACGACTTTATTCTTAATGCGGTAGACATCGTTCAAGATCCATCTGCACCTAGCGCATTTGTTAATGGAGTTATGGAAGGTGTTGAATGGGTTTGGAATAACGGAATCATTGAACCACAAGCAATTGAAATAATGGAGACTGAAATTAAGAAAGCTCCTCGTGCGGATCTCTATGAGACACAAGTTCGTGAGTTTAAGAATTTCCTCTCGTTGCTCAAATAATAAATAAAGGAGTCAATTATGACTGAAGATCAAAATCAAGATCAAGAGATTGACCTCCATGATGACAACGAAGTCGTGGAAGCAGCAACTCACGATCCGAAAAATGCTGAGGCTCAGTCTGTAGCATCTGTTGATAAAGCAGGTGAAGCTACAGGTAAAGCGCCAACGCGTAAAGGTGATCAAACAAAACAAGATCCAATGATCAAAACTAAAGCAGGACTAATTACTGCTATGGTTGGAAAAATGCAAAAAATGGGCAAGACTGATTTACAGGCAATGTACCATAAAGACGACTTTGATGTAGAGAATTTTGAAGGTGAAGCAATTGCTGAATCTCCAGAGCTCGATTATCAAGTTGATTTTTCTGAGGATCTAAACGCACTCGTCGAATCAGAGGCAACTCTGTCAGATGAATTCAAGGCAAAAGCAGAGACAATCTTTGAAGCAGCTATCAAGTCTAAGCTATCTGAAGAGATCGATCGCCTTGAAGAGAAGTACAACGAAGAGTTGGCAGAAGAAGTAGAATCTACTAAAGCTGACCTAGTTGAAAAAGTCGACAATTATCTTAACTACGTAGTTGAGAGCTGGATGGAAGAGAATAAGCTTGCAGTCCAGTCAGGCCTAAGAACAGAAATTGCTGAGAACTTCATGTCAAGTCTGAAAGATTTGTTTGAAGAGTCTTACATTGAAGTTCCGGAAGCTAAGGTTGACTTAGTTGACGAAATGGCAGATCAAGTATCAGAACTCGAAGAGTCACTAAATGATACAACTGCTAAAAACATTGAGATGATGGGAGTACTCGAAGAGCTAATGCGGGAAAAAATTATCCGTGAAGCATCTGAAGGTCTTGCAGAAACTCAAGTTGAAAAACTAAAGTCACTGGTAAGTGATATCGATTTTGATTCAGAAGAAACTTTCGCTGAGAAAGTAGAGACTGTTAAAGAATCATACTTTACCAAAAAAGTTACTGAAACAGCTTCTATCGAAGAAGATGTGTCGGATGACGATGGTGTTCAAGTAGCATCGGGTTCTATGGCTCAGTATCTAACAGCAATCCAAAAAACAAATAAATAATTTGGGAGTCCAAAAAAAATGCAAACCGTATCATACGATCGACTGATCGAAAAATGGGCACCGGTACTGAACGAAGAGTCTGCCGGCACTATTAAAGATCATCACCGGAAAGCAGTTACTGCTGCTATTCTAGAAAACCAAGAGCGTGCATTCGCAGAAGAAGCGGCCCAAGGCCAATTCATGACAGAAGCAGCTCCAACAAACAACACAGGCAATGCTGCTAACTGGAATCCAGTTCTTATTGCCCTTGTCCGCCGTGCAATGCCAAACCTTATGGCATATGACATGTGTGGAGTCCAGCCAATGTCCGGACCAACAGGCTTGATCTTCGCAATGAAGTCAACCTTTGAAAAGACAAAAGCAGGTGTATCAGACGGTGCAGAAGCACTCTTCAACGAAGCACCAATTGGCTTCTCCGGAGATTCTGCAACAACTGCAAACGGTTCATCCTCTGGTTTGGCTGATTCTTCATCTTCTGGTGTAGGATCAATTGATGATGAGCGTACTGATCCTATATCAGCTAATGATCCATACTCAACAGCCGAAGCTGAAGCTTTGGGTGACGGTGTTGGTGAGAGCTTTGCTGAAATGGGTTTCACCATCGAAAAAGCAACTGTGACTGCCAAGTCACGGGCACTGAAAGCAGAATATAGCTTGGAACTTGCTCAGGATCTTAAAGCCATTCATGGCCTCGATGCTGAAACAGAACTTGCTAACATTCTGTCAACTGAGATCATGGCTGAAATTAACCGTGAAGTTATTCGCACAGTTAACTCACAAGCTAAGACAGGTGCACTAACTGCTAACACAGCAATTAACGGTATCTTCAACCTCTCAACAGATGCAGACGGTCGTTGGTCAGTGGAGAAATTCAAAGGCCTGATCGTACAAATCGAGCGTGAAGCTAACACAATTGCTAAAGAAACACGTCGGGGTAAAGGTAACTTTATGATCTGTTCATCAGATGTTGCTTCTGCTCTCTCAGCTTCTGGCATGCTTGACTATACTCCAGCAATGTCAACCAACTTGCAAGTAGATGATACTGGCAATACTTTTGCTGGTGTTATGAATGGTCGCACACGGGTCTACATTGATCCATATGCAACTCAGGACTATGTCAATGTTGGTTATAAGGGAACTAACCCTTATGATGCAGGTCTCTTCTATTGCCCATACGTACCACTAACAATGGTCCGTGCAGTAGGTGAGCAAAGCTTCCAGCCAAAAATTGGATTTAAGACACGTTACGGTATGGTATCAAACCCATTCGTAGGTGCTGCTCCAGCTAATGGCCTAGCTACTGCTAAGACTAACCAATACTACCGGATCTTCCGTGTAGACAATATTCTTGCATAAAGAATAAAAAAATAGAATACAAACTGGACCGGCGAAAGCCGGTCCTTTTTTATAGGTATCCTCCCTCTCCAAACCACAGTTTATTATACCATAGTTTGTTGAGTTTGTAAAGGAAAAAACATATAAATAAGAGTATGGCAACACTAACTGAAAATTTTAATTACCTACAACCGACTAGCTTTAAGCTGGTTATTGATAGACGTAATTTTCCTAACCTTGAATTCTTTTGTCAAAATATTACACATCCCGGAATGATATTCAATCCTGTTGAACTTCCATATTCTCGAATTGCAGGTGTACCACTTCCGGGTGATGCACTTACTTTTAACGAGCTAGCATGTAATATTATATTGGATGAAGATCTTAAAGGCTATGATGAGATGTATCAATGGATACGTAGATTACTTGAAACACCGATGACAAAGCGCACAGCATTTCAAGCATCTGCTGGCCAACCTGGGACTTATGCCGATATTACTTTATCAATTTTATCGAGTCATAATAATCAGACAAAGCGAGTAAGGTATGTTGATTGTGTACCTACATCATTAGGTGACATTGCATTCGAATCAACTGCAAGTGGAAACGAATTTATTACCTTTGCCGCATCATTTAGATTTAACTATTTTGAATTAACTAAGTAAGGACCCACTATGGCAGAAACAAAAGCGAGGAATATAAACAAATCATTTAGTCCTACTGGAGGAATAGAACACAGTTCTATTCAAAATGATGCTGGAGCTCCAGCCTTACCAGCAGGAAAAGTTTTAGATTCCGCAGGTGTTATTGCACTAGCAGCTCACGTAGAAGCAGGCATTTTTAGAGTTAATCCACAATCTATATCTGTAAATCATACAATTGATAGCGCTGATAACGCAATGTCGGCTGGACCAATTAGTATAGATAGTGGTGTAACAATAACAATTAATGGAAATTGGAGTGTTGTATAATGGCTTCAATATTAAATGTAGATCAGATTAATGAAGCTACCGCCGCCGGCGGTGTGCAGATTCCGGGTCATGTAATTCAAGTTGTAAATGTTGCTTATAACACAGGTGTTACTCTAAGTGCCGCTGGTAGCGCAGTTGAAACAGGCTTGGCCGCTACAATAACTCCCAAATCTAATACGAGTAAAATTCTAGTTTTAGCTAACCAAAACATCCAAGTTGGTGGGGCGAGTTATGCTCAAATAGTTTTGAGAAAAGGCACAATAGCAAGCAATACAATTTTAGCAATTATGTCTTCCCCAGAGGGTTATACTAACTCAACAGACACTGAGGTTAACACAATTCCAATGTGCTATGAAGATAGCCCAGCAACAACCTCTGCAACCAGATACTTTTGTTCAATGGAGCTATTATTGGCTGGCAGTGCAATGTACGCTCAAACTTCCACTGGTGGTACTTCGGTTAGCACAATGACCTTAATGGAGATTGCACAATGAGTAAGCTTTTTGTAAATGACATTATTGAGAAGACCACCGGCAACGGTGTGCAGATTCCGGGTCATGTGGTTCAGGTTGTAAGCAATTTTACCACTGCTAATATATCAACAACCAGCACCAGTTTTGTATCTACTGGGCTTTCAGCAAGCATTACTCCATCATCTACGTCTAGCAAAGTCTTTGTAATTGTAAGCTCACCTAGCTGGTATTGTGACAACAATAACGCATATGCAACAGTTTTTAGAGATACTACTAATATTGGCAACGGCGATTACGGTTTAATGCAGGTTTATGTTGGTGCAGCATATGCACCATCAACAACTCAAGTTATGGATTCGCCTTCTAGCACATCCTCTTTGACTTATACGGTTCACCATCGTGTACGCGTAGGTGGTTCATCGTACATTTCGTATTCTACTTACGGACATTTCACAATAACCCTTATGGAGATTGCCCAATGACAAGTATTCTAAAGGTCAATCAAATCCAGAACACGGCGGGTACTACTGCACTGACTGTTGATACCAGTGGTAGAGTTGCTATGCCAAATAGAATTGCTTTTACTGCGGGATATAACACTACCAGCGGTAATTACATAGCTCTTGTTACTTCATTGGGTCTTGCTGGCTGTGTTCCGTTTAATTTTGTAACTCAAGGAGGCACTAACGGAGTTTATCCTAATTGGAGCAACACAACACATGCTTTTACAGTTCCGGTTGCAGGAATGTATTTAGTATCCGCGTGGGGATTGTGGGAAACGAATCAAGATGGCGAACTTAGAATAGCTAAAAATCAAAACATTGTCAGTCAAGCTAGATTTTATGCAGTGGCCGATAGAGGAGTAAGCGGCACTGTTATTTTACAGTTAGCAGTAAATGATGTAATTCAATTGTCGGCAAATCAAAACTTATATTTAGATTACGATAACGTGTATAGCGGCATGTCGATAGCATTCTTAGGATAGGAGTAAACAAAATGAGTATATCAGAAGCACTAACAGAGCTAGGCATCACCGAATGGGTGCTTAGAGGTGAGCCAACAACAGAGGCCGAATTTGGCCAGATGTTCCGTAAAGTTACGGGCGCTGATTCTAATGGCTCGGCTATCGAAAGCAACAATCCATCTGACTGGGGTACAACTTGGTCGGCGGTCAAAGCAAAATCTGATGAGCTAAATGCAGCAGAGCCTATGAAGCTACTTCGTGCAGAGCGTGATAAACGCCTTGCAGAAGTAGACTGGTGGGCTTCAAGCGACCTTACAATGAATTCAGCTCGTACAACTTATCGTCAAGCACTGCGTGACATTACTAGTAGTGCAACTAGCTTAGACGATGTAACTTGGCCTACGAAGCCGGCATAAGAAAACTAAGGAAGATATAATGAGTAGAGTACGAGACATAACGAAATTCTTAGAAGAAACACGTAAGACTAATACTAATTTAAAAGCCTTACGTCCTTCTACTACTTCAGTTATTGATTCAGCTGCAGTTCTTGTAATGAAGTCTGCATCTGGAATGTCAGTGTTTTCTACACTTGATTCATTACCGGTGACAAGTTTAACTACCGGCCAACAAGCATATGTAACTGAAAACTCAAGAATATACATTTCAAATGGTAATGGTTGGTATAACGTAGCAGTAGTTAATGCCACACCAGCATTAACACTAAGTGCATCAGGAACAATTGCTTTAACTGCTGGATCAGCTACAACTATTACAATGACAGCTACAGATTCAGATAACGCCGATGCAAACTTAGCTTTAACACTTGAATCTGGTGGAGACTTGTTTAAATTTGCTACGGTATCTCAGGATTCTTCAGTTGTAACTATTACGCCAAGAACTGCAGATTCCGCAACAGCACTAGGATCTGATGGATCTGCCACATTGACATTTAAAGCAAGTGACGGTGTTAACCAAGCCACAGTACAAAATACTTTCACAATATCATTTGGTCCAGATTGGTCGGCTACTCCTACTGAAACTAAAATAACCGCTTCTGACGCAGCCGCAAATGATAGATTTGCAAGAAGTTTAGCAATCAGCGGTGATGGATCTTATGCAATTTCTGGAGCAATATACGAATCGGCCGGCGGTTCCAATGCTGGCGCAGCTTATATTTTTGTAAAATCTGGTGGAAGTTGGTCTCAACAGCAAAAAATAGTAGCATCTGATGCAGCAACAGAACAGTGGTTTGGCCAGTCAGTCGCGATAAATTCTGATGGTACATATGCTGTTGTTGGTGCGTTTAAGCACGATCTTTATGGAACAGATGCTGGAGCGGCATATGTATTTACAAGATCCGGATCAACTTGGACACAACAACAAAGAATAGTAGGATCAACTGCTACTGCTTCTGATAATTTTGGTGCATCTGTAGCAATTAATAGTGATGGTACTTATATTGCAGTTGGCGCACAAACAGAAAATTCTGTTTTTATATTTACACGATCAGGTTCTACTTGGTCAGAACAAGCGAAATGCCAATCATCAGATGGACCATATAATACGGCGTTTGGTTTAACAGTAGAAATTAATAGTGATGGTACTTATTTTATTACCGGCGATTCGAATAAATCCGGCGGTGGGTCGGCTTATGTCTTTACAAGATCAGGCACCAGTTGGTCACAACAAGCTAAATTAGTCTCAACAGATCTTCAAGCGTCTGATTATTTTGGTTATGATGTTTCATTAAATTCTGATGCTACATATGCTGTTGTTGGATCAGCTTTTGAAGACACTGGTCAATCAAATGCAGGTTCTGCATATGTATTTACAAGATCCGGATCAACTTGGACACAACAAGCAAAAATTCAAGCAAGTGATGTAACAGGAAGCGCTTTTTTTGGTGCTGGTGCATCCATGAATAGTAGCGGCGATCATGTTATTATCGGTGCTTCTGGATTAAACAATAGAATTGGGTCTGTGTATATTTTTGAAAGATCTGGTTCCACTTGGACACAAAAAGTAAAGCTAAGAGGATCAGATGCCACCACGACTTATTCTGATGGTGGCTCTACAAACGTGTCAATCACTAGTGATGGAAGCAGTGTTATTTACGGTCATTACTACCAAACAGTGAGTAGTACTGCCGGTGTTGGCGCTGCATACATTTTCGAAGTTTGATAACTAAACAAGGAAGTATAAATAGGTAAAAAGGAAAAGGCATGTCTTCTATTAATAGAAAAATGGCAAATCTCATAACGAGTACTGGAGATGTTGCAAGCTCTGCTCTAGACAATGCCGCTAGTATGTCAGTATTTAGTTCCGTTGACTCATTACCTGTTAGCGGTTTATCTGCTGGAGATCAGGCTTTAGTTGGAACAAGACTTTACATTTCAAATGGTTCTGGTTGGTATAACGTAGCTCTTATTAATGCCACTCCAACATTAACTGTATCTCCTAGTGGCACAATTTCTCTAGCAACTGACGGTGCCACTGCAACGACTGTAACTTTAACTGCCGCCGACTCTGATAACAGTGATGCTAATCTTGTATTGACTGCAGAATCTGGTGGTGACTTCTTTAAGATGGCTACGGTATCTCGGGATTCTTCGGTGTTTACTATTACTCCAAGATCTAAAGATTCAGCAACATCGCTTGGTGATGATGGAACATCTACGCTTACATTCAAAGCTTCAGATGGAATATCATTTGGTAGTAACCAAGTAACATTTACATTATCATTCAGTATTGCAAACTCTAAATACACAACGTTATTGTCAAAAGCAGATGCTGCTAGTACAGATGACCAAGTTGATGCAGGTCCAACCACACATGCTATTACCGAAACTGGTCCCATAACCTCAACTGCGCTTTCACCATATCATCCGGGTGGTTATAGCACTTATATTGATGGAACTAATGATTGGTTAGTTGCTGATCTTGGCACAAATATTGGAACTTCAGATTTTACAATAGAAGGCTGGGTAAAATCGGATGTAAATGCGCATCATGGTATTCTTCAAATATCCGGCGATACTGCTGGATATTTAGCAACAGGTTATGGAAATACATTAGCACTACTTTTTCAGTCGGGTTACGGTTGGCAGATATACGGTAGAGGTGGCGCGACAAACTCTGGTGGTCCATCTGCAATAACTGTAAATCAGTGGTATCATTTTGCTTACGTAAAAACCGGAGGAAACGCTAAATTATATATTGATGGTGTACAAGTTATTACTGCAGCTGATACAACTAATTACGCTGTTAGATATATTTCAATTGGCAGAGTTTATAATGCAAACTTTGATTGGACGGGACACATTAGAGATGTTAGAGTTGTAGTAGGAACTGCCGTTTATACAAGTAGCTTTACACCACCAACTGAGCCATTAACTGCAATAACAAATACTAAATTACTTACATGTCATTTACCATATTTTGGTGACGGTTCTGCTGATTCTCGAGCCATTACTGTAAATGGCCATCCACCAAACGAACGAATAAGTCCTTATGATTATTTGGGATACAGTAAGTCTTCTCATGCAGGATCTGTATACTTTGATGATGCTGCCAATACTCATATGGTCACTGGGCCCAATAATCACGCTGACTTTGGATTTGGCACCGGTGATTGGACAGTTGAGATGTGGATCTGGGTTCCATCTGGTTATACACAAGCAAATAATTATATTATTGATATCGGCTCGAATGGACTAATTTTCCGTATTGTAAATAATAAATTTACTTATACAAACTCAACTTTAGGATTTGGCGGTAATTTATATAATACTGGTGCAGACTTTACAAATGATTCGTGGCATCACATGGCTGTATGTAGAATTAGCGGCACAGTAAAAATGTACATGAATGGAAAAGAAACTGCTAGTGAAACAGACACTCACAGCTCTTCTTCTACAAAGGTTGCTTTTGGTCGATACGGCGGTAGTGTTGCCTATCAGTATACTGGTTATGTGTCTGACTTGAGAATTGTTAAGGGTACCGGTGTTTATACTAGTAATTTTACTCCACCAACTGAGCCATTAACTGCAATAACAAATACTGTATTACTTACATGTACAAATAAAAATGATATTTGGGAACAAGCTGATGGTAAGCCATTTACTAAAGTATCTGGCGGACCTACTGTAAGTAATACACAAAGAAAATTTACTACTTCTTCCGCTTTATATTTTGCCGGTACTAGTAACACTTACCTTTTAAAAGATCTTGGTGAAACAATAGGAACAAGAGATTTTACCGCTGAAGCTTGGGTTTATCCTACGACAACCGGCGCGCAGCATGTGTTTCAGATTTCAAACCAAAGTGTTGGCTATCAATCAATAACTTCTCAAAACACGCAAGTTGGAATTGGAATGAACGGCGGGTTTTGGCGATATGGGACCACGGGTTGGAATTTTGGTTATGTACATACAACAACTGCTGTAGTGGTTAATACATGGCATCACGTTGCTTATGTTAGAACTGGTGGTTATTCAAAACTATATCTAAATGGAACTGAAATTCATTCTAATGCTGATACATCTAATTATAGTGCCAGATATTTAGCATATGGTGTTGGACATCAATCTAATAATGTTTGGAATGGTTATACACAAGGTCTTAGAATTGCTATAGGTTATGCTAGGTACACTGGTGCATTTACACCTCCAACTACAGAATTTGCAGGATAGAAAAAAATGAGTAGATCAAGAGATATCTCACAAATACTTGGTAAGACAGATGCTACCAATGTAAATAATCACCCTCTACTAGACACTTCTGCTGCAGTGGATTCTGCAGAAGTCGTAACATTAATTACAGCACACAGTAGCAATTTAGATTCTGCAGATATACAAATAATTTCAGCACCATTAACTAATAGAAACCTTATTATAAATGGTGCGATGAACGTGGCGCAACGCGCAACCTCAGTGGCTGACATGGGTGGGTCTGGTGGATATATCACTGTGGACAGGTTTAGAATAGACACAAACGGTGCTTCCGCTGGAAGATTTACCATGACACAAACAGCGGATGGCCCTAGTGGCTTTGCTAATTGCACAAAACTTGATGTCACAACTGCCGATACATCTATAGCTGCTGGCGAAAGACTTTTTCTTCAACAGAACATAGAAGGTCAAAACTTACAGAGGGTTGCAAAAGGCACATCTGATGCACAGAGTTTAACTTTAAGTTTTTATGTAAAGGGAAATGCTGCTGCCACTTATGTAGCAGGGTTCTACGATAATGATAACAACAGGCAAGTTAGTAAACAATTTGCAGTAACAACATCATGGAATAGAATAACACTAACCTTTCCCCCAGATACAACAGGGGCGTTAGATGACGACAATGCTGCAAGTTTGCAATTAAGATTTTATCTTCATGCGGGTTCTAATTACACAAGCGGAACTATATCTGAGACATGGATTGCGGCTGATGGAACTAAGAGTGTAGGTAGCGGAACTACCTCTATTTTTGATAGCACAGACCGTACATTTTTTATCACAGGCATTCAGCTTGAAGTTGGCGAACAGGCCACGCCGTTTGAACACCGCAGCTATGCCGATGAGTTGATACAGTGTCAGAGGTATTATCAATCAATAGACTATTATTGGGCCACAGGTACTTCATCATTAAACGTACATTATTACACGCCTTTTCCTTTTCCAATAACGATGAGAGCGACCCCAACAATGACAGCAAGTGCTTATCAGCAGAATGATGGAAACGCTACGACAAGATACAATACAACAGTAGTTAATGGGTGGATTATGCACACAGCAAGCAAGACAAGTTGTTTTATGCGTGGTAACCACGGCAACATTTACAACATTATGAGTGGTCGTGGAAAATTTGAAGCGGAGTTATAAAAATGAATATTACATCAGCACAATACATTGCATTAGATAGCGTTAATGAAAGCATCATAGCCACCATTGACGGCACAGAAATGCAAGTTCCAATTGACGCAGCCAACCGCCACTACGCAGAAATCCTGCGTCAGGTAGACGCTGGTACTCTAACCATTGCAGATGCTGACTAATGCTTAGAATATACATTTTAATATTTGTTATGGCGATCATTGGTGCTGTTGCGTATGGTGCTAAATACTATTATGACACTACACAAAACAAGATTGCGATCCTTACTGAAAATAATGCACAACTCGAAGTTGCAATACAGACAGCATCCGCGAGTTTAGATGCAGCAATCGAAAATCAAGAAAAATTAGGAGCACTCAATAAATCTCTACAAGTAGATTTACAAAAGGCTGAACAATACGGAGATAGTCTCCGTGATAAATTACAACAACTCAATCTAGTCAAAGATGCACTGACTGATGCAAAAGACTTAGAAGGTAGAATGAATGGTGCAACTGCTAAAATCTGGCGTGAGATTACTACCGATACCGGTGGCGATGGTGGCCGTCCTATTCCTAACTGGCTGCAGCAGTCTAAGGCTGCCAGCGGAAGTGAAGACGGTAACCAAGATCGAAAAAGTAACGATACCGACGGTAGCACGACCGAAGCCAGTACAACTCAATGATGTTCGAGTTTACGTAGTAAACGAAGAGATCTATGAAGAATTCGTACAAGAGTTTACCGAAGAAAATGGTGAGCTTGCTTTTGTTGCTTTATCAATGAAAGACTATGAAAACTTAGCTCTTAATATTGCAGAGCTTCGAAGATATATTAACCAACAAAAAAATATTATTGTATATTACGAAGAAGCTGTAACAGATAAGGAGAAAGAAGAATGATGTCTTTCATTATAGAACAACTTATAACATGGTGGCAGTTTACCGTAGTCGGTATTCTTATCATTATTGGATGGATAATTAATAGACTTGGTGTAGACCAAGACGAAGAGCTTATTGGATTCGAATATAATGTAATGCCAAAGCTAAGGCCGATTCCTATACCAACAGCCGGCAAAGGTTTCTGGGGTGCAATATGGATGTGGTTGATGGGTACACGTCATTGGGAAGTTGCTGATGACTGGGCATTTAGGATTGGAGGCGAAGGATATATAATACCACAAGGATTCCAATTTGATGGTGCATCAATTCCAAAATTTTTACATACATGGTTATCACCAACAGGAGTTTTATTGATGGGTGGTCTTGTACATGACTATGCATATAAGTACGAAACTCTACTACGATCTGGTCAAAAAGAAACAATGGGAGTGATTGATCAGAAGAAGGCCGATGAAATATTTAGAGATATTAACATCGAGCAAAATGGTTTCCATTTCCTTAACAACCTTGCTTATTGGGCACTACGTATTGGTGGCTTTATGGCATGGAATGGACACCGTAAACGTAACTGTAAAATCGAAGGACTTAATGAGTTTAACGAAAAAAAATTGTTAGGAGAGTAGCATGACAAGTTGGATAAATAACAGAGTAGCAGAAAGAACATCATGGGACGGCGCAGCACTTATTGCTATAGGTGTTGTAATTTTATTTGCCGGACCTTTTGCAAAAATCGCAGCATACGCAGCTATAGCTTATGGTGCATGGACAATTTGGAAATCGGAGTAAAACTTAAAAATGATAATTGATACACAAAGAGATGATATGTTAGATGCGGTTGAGCATTATGCAACTGGTAACATTGCGATTCATAAAATGAATGTTGAAGTATACCTTTCTAATCCTGCTGGTATTGGAGAGCACTCAGATGTTACTGAAGCAGTAGTAGCTGAAATGGAAAAAATTGCTCGTTGGCAGGATGTAGTAGATACTATTAACGAACACTTTCGCAAATAAAAAGAAAATATTTTTACCAAAACGCAGTCTTTACGGCCATTTTAAGGGTTTACAAAGATTGCGTTTTGATATATAATAGTACCAATAAATTAAATCAGCTATATGTTAGGACAGAGGTATGCAAACACCGTTTGTAGACACCAGAGAGTTTTTATCGCAAACTAAATTTTACGAAGGATACTCTCGGTTTAAAGAGACCGGTAACGGCGGTTATGAGTCATGGGATGAATCGGTAGATCGAGTTATTACCATGCATGAAGAAAATTATAATGAAGCTGTAGACAAATTGCACCCGTATTTGCAAGAAGCTCGTACTGCTTATAAAGAGCAAAGAGTACTAGGCGCTCAACGAGCTTTACAGTTTGGTGGTGAACAACTACTTAAGCATCAAATGCGTATGTATAATTGCACATCATCTTATGCTGATCGTGCAGAATTCTTTGGTGAGTTCTTTTATATTTTATTGTGTGGTGCTGGTGCTGGATTCTCTGTACAACAACATCACGTAGCTAAATTTCCGGAAATTCAAACAAGGACTAAGCAAGCCAAAGGTTATATTGTAGAAGACTCTATTGAAGGTTGGGCTTCAGCTCTCGACGTGTTGATGTCTTCTTACTTTGTATCCGGTGGTAAGTTCCCAGAGTATGAAGGCCGTAGAGTATTTTTTGATCTAACTAATATTAGACCAAAAGGTGCTAAAATCTCAGGTGGATTTAAAGCTCCAGGGCCAGAAGGTTTACGTAAAGCATTGGATAAGATTGAACTCTTATTGCAAAATCAAGTTATTGATTCAAAAGAACCTGTTAAACTAAAACCAATTACTGTATACGACATTTGCATGCATGCGGCTGATGCAGTATTATCTGGTGGTGTTCGTCGTTCAGCTACTATTTGTTTGTTCTCACCAGAAGATGATGAGATGATGAATGCAAAAACCGGTAACTGGTTTATGGATAATGCTCAACGCGGTAGATCTAATAACTCAGCAGTAATTGTTCGTGATGAAGCAACTCCTGAAATGTTTGCTAAGATTATGGAATCAGTAAAATCGTTTGGTGAGCCGGGATTCTACTTTACAACTTCAAAAGAACACACTACAAACCCTTGTGTTGAGATTGGAATGTATCCACAATACGAAGGTGAGTCCGGTTGGCAAGGTTGTAACCTTACAGAGATCAATGGTGGTCTATGTAAAACTCCTGAAGATTTCTATACAGCATGTCGTGCAGGTGCTATCCTTGGTACACTACAGGCAGGTTATACAGACTTTAAGTTTCTTTCTCCAGTATCTAAAAAGATCTTTGATCGTGAAGCATTATTGGGTGTATCAGTTACTGGTTGGATGAACAATCCTGAAGTACTCTTTGATGCTAAGGTTCTTGAAAAAGGAGCTAAAATTGTTAAGAAAATTAATAGAGAGGTTGCTGCTATCATTGGCATTAATCCTGCTGCTCGGACTACATGTGTTAAACCAAGCGGTAACGCAAGCGTCCTCTTACAAACAGCAAGTGGCATCCACGCCGAACATTCCCCGATGTACATCCGTAACATCCAAATGAATAAAGAATCTGAAATTACGCAATCGATTATCAAATCAAATCCGTATATGGTTGAAGAATCAGTATGGTCTGCTAATGGTACTGATGTAGTAATTTCATATCCTATTGTACCACATAAAGGTTCAATGTATAAGGATGATCTTATTGGTGTTAAACATCTTGAGCTTGTTAAGAAAGCTCAAAAGCATTGGGTTATTGCCGGTACAAATGAAGAGCTATGTGCTGATGAAGGTATCCGTCATAACGTATCAAATACAATTATTGTAGATGATTGGGATGAAGTAGAAAAATATGTATTTGAGAATCGGTATTCTTTCTCAGGTATTTCATTCCTTAGTATGTCAGGTGATAAAGATTACAATCAAGCACCGAACACCGCGGTGATTGATGAAAAGCAAATGGTAAAGCTATATGGAGCTGCATCAATCTTTGCATCAGGATTAGTAGTAGATGCTATGAAAGTATTCCCTAACTTGTGGGATGCTTGTGCTACTGCTCAAGGAATGGGTATGGATATTAGTCTTGAATCTTCAGAAAATTCTGCAAGGCAAGATTGGGTCCGCCGGTTTGAAAACTTTGCAAATAACTATCTCAAAGGTGATATTAAGAAGACTGAATATTGTTTGAAAGATGCTTATCTCATGCATAAATGGAATAAGATCCAACAGTATCTAGTAATGCCAAATTGGAATGAAGATTTGACAGAACAGGTATTTACTGATGTTGATACTATGGGTGCTGCCGCATGCGCCGGCGGAGCCTGTGAAATTGACTTCTAGTCCATGCATTCAAATCTGTACAATTGTTGATGACTACTGTATCGGTTGTGATAGACACAAGGATGAAATAACCGAGTGGCTTACCGCGACCGATAAAAGAAAAATAGAAATCCTAGAAAGGATTGAACGTGATCGAACATAAAATTGAATGTGAAGAATGCGAAAACACCTCGTTTGTATCAAGCTATGAAGAACCAATGTATTGTCCGGTCTGCGGTAGAAGAGCAGTAATTCAATTAGTAAAGGAAGATGATGACTATTGGGAAGATGAATAAATACATGTATGTGGTATTATAAAAATGAACAATATGAATATACTCCCGAAGAGTTCCAAGGATTTGTTTATCTCATCACAGAACTGGATACAGATAAGAAATATATCGGTAAAAAGAACTTCTGGAGGCCTAAGACATTACCAAAGAATTCAAAAAGAACTAGAAGGGTCAAGACAAGAGTTGAGTCTGACTGGAAATCATATTATGGATCAAATAAAGAAGTTCAAATTCTCGTTGAACGAAAAGGGACAAGTAACTACAAAAGACAAATACTAAGATTATGTACTACTAAAGGCGAAATGTCTTATTACGAAGCCAAATTACAATTCGAACATGATGTGTTATTAAGTGATGAGTATTACAACGAGTTTATTGGATGTAAGATTCACTCAAAACACATAAGGAAAAAATCATGTTCGAATATAGATGCAACGTAACAAGAGTTGTTGATGGAGATACTGTTGACATCGATGTAGATCTTGGATTTGGAGTTTGGTTACATAAAGAACGAGTAAGACTCTATGGTGTAGATACACCTGAATCAAGAACATCTGATAAGGAAGAAAAAGTTTATGGTAACAATGCTAAAAACTTTGTAAAGAAATTCCTTGAAGGACAAGAAGTAATACTAGTAACTCGTAAGTATGATGCTAAGGGAAAGTTCGGTAGAATACTTGGAGATCTACATGTAGGTGAAGATAGTCTTTGTGAAGCTCTTATTGAATCTCATAACGCTGTTCCATACCATGGACAAGCAAAAGAAGATATTGAAGAAGCTCATTTAGTTAATCGAGATCTTGTACAATTAATGACTGAATAACACATTTAGCGGTTTACTTTTCTAGAAATCTGTGGTATAATAGATCTATAATTGTAATGGAGCTTATTAATGATTATTATGGATTTTAGCGGTATTGCTGTCAGTAATATTATTGTACAGAAAATGAATGACGAGTCTATGATTCGCCACATGATTCTTAATTCTATTCGTATGTATCGTAAAAGATACAAAGAACAATACGGTACCAATATTATATTGGCATGTGATGCTGGTAATAATTGGCGTAGACAATACTATCCGCAATACAAAGCCAACCGTAAGAAAAGCCGTGATGCATCAGACTTTGATTGGAATAAAGCATGGACTATTCTAAGTCAAGTCCGTGACGAAATCAAAGAAAACTTTCCTTATAAAGTTATTCATATAGATGGTTGCGAAGCCGATGACATTATCGGTACTTTAGTTGAACAGACTCAAGAGTTTGGCCACCACGAAGATGTTATGATTGTTTCTGCTGATGGTGACTTTAAACAATTACAAAAATACAATAATGTTAAGCAGTTCTCTCCACTTACTAAGAAAGAAGTAAAGGATGATAACCCGCGGCTTAACCTCATCGATAAAATATTAAGAGGTGATGCTGGCGATGGTGTCCCTAATGTGTTATCACATGATGATACTTTTGTTAATGGCGATAGACAAACACCGTTATCAAAGAAAAAGAAAGAAGCTATTATAGAAGATCTATCTGAAGGTGAGTTACTATATGCGGCTTCTTGGTATCGTAACTATCAACGCAATGAAAAGCTAATTGATCTTACACAAACTCCACAAGAACTAAAAAATCAAATCATTGACGAATTTTGGATAACAGTGCCGGCAGAAAACACAGCTCGTGTACTTCCTTATCTTATAAATAAACAATGTAAGATGTTGATTGAATCCGTAGAGGAATTTATTAAGTAATGGATATATTCGAAATACTAAGAAAAGTAGATAAGCAAAGACATAAAGCCGATAAGGTGAAGGTCTTAAAAGAAAATGAGACTTGGGCATTGAAAGATATTATAAGAGGGTCAATGGATTCTAATATCAAATGGAAGTTGCCCGGAGGAACTCCTCCATACACTCCATGCGAAGAACATAATTATCCAGCCAGCTTACATCGAGAACATAAACAATTTGTTTATTTTGTCCAAGGCCAAAACAAATGTGAATCATTACCAGCATATAAAAGAGAAAAACTATTCTTGGGAATGCTTGAAGGCGTTCATCCTCAAGATGCGTTGGTACTTATTGATATGATTAATAAAGAAACACCAAAGGGTATTACTCGCCCAATCGTAGAGGAGGCATTTCCTGGTCTTCTTACTGATTAACCTCAACCATAGGAATTCAGATGAAATTAGAACTGAAGCCGTTAAGGCAAAAGAAACTCTACCAGCAGATGAAAAAACAAATAATTCGGCATGATAAAAGAGTGAAGTTGTATTTTATAAATCAGAATTGGCTAAAGATAAGAAAACAAAAGGATAGACGAAGACGGAGAGTTCTAATGAGATTATGGAAAATAAAACAATTAGATTTATTAAAAACAGGAAGGTTACCTTTATTAGGTAGTTAATTAATAGTGTACATTTAGAATAAATTGTGGTATAATTATATAATTAATAAAGCGAAAAGGTTACAGTATGAATATTTTTATTCTCGATGAAGATCCGGTTATTGCCGCGCAAATGCAATGTGATAAGCATATTCCAAAAATGGTTGTGGAATCTGCACAAATGTTGTCCACTGCCCATCGTGTTCTTGATGGCCAGCTTACTAAACGCCCCTCAAAATCTGGCAAGACTATGGTAAAGTATTGGGATCTATACGAAGGTTCCGATGACCTTGAAGCCGAGCTGTTATACTACAAAGCTGTGCATGTCGGTCATCCTTGTACTCAATGGACAATGGAAAGCGATACAAACTATCGTTGGCACTACGAGCATTTTATTGCCTTGTGTGAAGAATATACATATAGGTATGATAAAACACATAAGACTGCTCGAGATCTAGGTTCACCACTATGGACTATGCCAAGGAATATACCAACCGGTCCACTTACACCATTTAGACTAGCAATGGGTTCAAATCCAGAATGCTTTTTTTACAATGAGCCAGTAAGATCTTATCGAGCATTCTACAAAACAAAACAAGCTCGATTTAAAATGGTATGGACTAAACGTAAAATGCCTGAATGGTTTATGGAGAAATGTGATGGATAAATTAGATCAAATAGATATTATTGAAAATGAAATTGCTTATGCTAAATCATGCTTACAACCACATGATACAGGACATATCAATACTGCTATTAGTTGGATGTCAAAACGTGTTACTGCTATAAAGGAAGAAATTCGAAAAGATGCCAACCTACACATTGAAAGACATTAAGACGCAAAAAGAACATGATGTAAATTGTTCTTACGATGAATTGCAAGAAATCTTAGATGCACAACCTGATTTAATTAAGGTTCTGTCTACACCAGGATTTGTATCATCGACTAAAACACATGCTAACTCAAAAACCAGTAATGGCTGGAAGGATCTTTTAGGTAGAATTAAAAAAGGTTCTGGAAAGAATAACACTATTAAGACATGATGGAGTTTACACATGAAACGATTGATCTTGGATATAAAGACTTGGTTGCTGACACACGCAAGTCAGGTAGAACCTATCACACTCCTGATGGTAGGACTTTTCCTTCTATTACTACTGTTTTAGGAATACTATCTGAAGCTGGTATTGCTGCCTGGCGTAAACGTGTAGGAGAAGAAGAAGCAAACCGCGTGGGCGGGCGGGCATCCGCGCGCGGGACTCTTGTACACTCTATAGTAGAAAAGTATTTACTCAATGAAAACACTACAGATTATTTGCCGCACATTAGACAAAGCCTCGAAAACTTACGTCCAATTCTGGATAGCAGGATCGGAACGATCTACGGTCTCGAGGTACCTCTTTATAGTTCTTACCTCGGTGTTGCTGGCCGATGCGATTGTGTCGCTGAGTTTGACGGTGTTCCATCCATAGTAGATTTTAAGACATCTAAGCGTGTAAAGAAAAAAGAATACATTTCAAATTACTTTGCTCAAATGGCAGGTTATGCGGTGATGTGGGAAGAAAGAACTGGCATGCCGATTACTAATACAGTTATTATCATGGATGTAGATGATAATGAGCCTTTAGTATTCAAAGAACACCGTGACAATCATATTGAACTCCTTATCGATACTAAAAAAGAATATGATAGACGAAAATTATTTTCACATTAAATGCATTTAACGGTGTACATTTGCTGAAAACTGTGGTATAATAGATCTATAATAAAGAAAGAGGAGAATTTTATTATGGAATATATTACTACACAGGTTCTTAAAATGTCTCAATTAGAAGCATTCCGGAATGAATATACAGCATTAACAGATGTTGTAAAACCCGGTGCAGATATTTTAGACAGAATTGGTTACCTTGAACAAACATTCGATCTAGTCGATATGGGTGAAATCCTTATTAACATGAGGAGCAAATAATGACAGTATATCTTGATATGGATGGAGTCATTGCAGACTTCTTTAGTGGCATCGAATTAAAATACGGTGTAGATCATTGGAAGTCTATTCAAGATCGTGAAATCAAATTCAAAGAACTTGCTAACACAAACTTCTTTTACACACTTCCAATCTTTAGAGAAGATCGTGGACCTCGGCGAGCAGGTCCTAGTATATCCTGTGAAATCATAAGATTTGTAAAAGAAATATCCAATGGCGATTGGGGAATTTGTTCTTCACCATTACGTGGTGATACAATGAATTCATCTTATTGGAAACGCAGATGGTTAGAAGATAAAGATTATATGCCACCTTTAGTTGAGAACATGATCTTTACTGGTAACAAACATAAGTATGCTTGGAATGCACTAACTCGTAAGCCAAACATTTTAGTTGATGATAAACCTGAAAACATCAAGCGTTGGATAGAAGCTGGAGGTATTGGTATTCGCTTCCAAGCAAATGAAGATGATCTAGAAGAATACCTATTTGTAGAACTGGAGAAAGCATGCCAATAAGCACAATACTTAATATGCGTACAGAATTTGAAGATATAACTGAAAATTATAATATGAACGGGCATGCTGGTAGTAGTATAAATAGTCTTAATTGGTTTGTTGAGAATGGACATAAGTCCAACTCACTTCGTAATGGATTTGATGATGCAATGGAAATAGCAAACAAAATCCTAGCGGAGGCTAATCAATGGCAAAAACTCTCGAAAAAGGATCATTATTCGAGCATTTAGATGCGGATGGTGATGGCATTATTACAGATGATGAAATGGCAAGAGCAAAAGAAATAGCAGAGTTCGAACATAAGCGAGCTATGCAAAATAATGAAGATGCAAAGGAAGATCAAATTAGACGCATGGCGTGGTTTGCGCTATGGGGTATGCTTTTATATCCTGTCGGTATTTTCTGCGCAGATATGGTCGGCTACGAAACAACTGGACAATTACTTGCAGATATCGCGCCTACATACTTTGTCGCAATCTCAGCTCTAGTCGGTGCTTTCTTTGGTGCACAAGCGTACCAGAAAACAAAGAAGAATGGCACTAGTTAATGTACCAAGCCCTAGTGTGGGTGTGTTTAATGTCAAATCCAGCAGAGTGCATAACTTTAGAAGATCAAAGAGGCCCATACAAGACTTATGAAAGATGTGAATCCCGTGCTTATGAAATGTCTCGTGCAGTTCATATACATATGAAGGGATACAAACCAAAGAGGTGGTCATGCCGTGGTTTAGCAAAGGGCCAGCTTACTAAATAATTGAAAGTATATTATGCGTAATTTAGTCTTCCAATATTATATTCCTTATGAGTCTTTTGATGCTGATATGGGTGGAGTGAATATGCCTGAATGGGCAAAGGCTGGACAAAGATCTGCTATGGCATATGCTGATGCATGTGGTGCTGAATACATGCTTAGCCACGATAGATATTTTACACACCTTGATCCTCGTTTAGATTCGCTCCGGTTATTTTATGATTCGCAGTTTGAACAATACGATAATATCTTTTGCTTAGATTTAGATATGCTTATCTCTAGTAAAGATAATGTATTCATTCGTGACATTCAAGATGTTGCAATGGTACATGAATATGGTGTGCATACCGGTGGACCTGCAGGATGGTTGCGCAATGTAATGGATAAGCCTCTACATGAAAGAGGTGTTATTGCATACGGTAAACATTTATTTGGCCAAGACTGGATGTTTCCTAAATCAACTCGTTATCCAGATGAAAGGTTCCGTTATCTTAATGGAGGCTTTCAATTGTGGAGTAAAGAAGGTAGAGCTAAAGCCAAAGAGCACTTTACTTCTGTAGATGACTATGTCCTTCATACTCGATATACAGAACAAATGTATGTCAATCTTCAACTATCACAACCCGTTTTTAATGTAACCGAGTTTAGTACAACTTGGAATCGCATGCCATATCAATGGCGTGGTAAACCTGACGGTAAACTCAATCACTTCTTGGCTCGTACTAAATTTGAAATGCCAAGACTAGAACATACGGAGTTAAGTATATGGCAACCTTCTTAGAAATTGCTGGTGAAGCAAGGCGTGGAATTAACTGGGAAATAGTAAATGGTTTCCGTACAGATAAAACCATGGATGCTGAAATATGGGATATGAGAGATCTTCCTATGAAAAAATCTGCAGCTTCGTATGATGGAATTTATTCTGAACATTTTATTGAGCATATACATAAGTACCAAGGAATCAATTTCTTTAAGGAAGCATTTAGATTGTTAAAGCCGGGTGGAACTCTTCGTACTGTATGGCCTAAGTATGAAATTATTGAATGGCTTGTTGGTCCAGAAGATTTAAGTAATGATACTTTTGTAAACCATTACTACCAAGTATATGTAAAAAAACACAAGTTTCCTGAAGAAGGTAATGAACATAGAAGACCACAAGAGCAAGTTGCATTAGGATTATTACATCAAGGTGGTGAGCATAAGTATCTTTGGGGTGAAGCAGAAATGATTACTACATTAAAAGATCTTGGTTTTTCTAGTGTACAAACTTGGCCGTATGGTGTTAGTGGTAGAGCAGATTTTAATGGAATTGAAAAGCCTGATGTTATTAGGGCTGCACATTCTGGTGTAGTGGAAGCAACCAAATGGTAACTATAATTATCGATTGTACTAAGTCTCATTATAAGTTTCCTGAGTACTGGAAACCATTGCAGCTAAAGCATGCTAAAATAGAGTTTATTTTTAATGAGCATTCAATCTTATATGCAATAAAAAAAGCAAGCAATAAACATGTATTTGTTACTTCACCAAATTTAATACCGACATATGAAACAATGGTTAAGCTAGAAACATTGCGGGAAAATACTATGTTAGCTCCGCAAAATCATATTGGTATAAGTACTAACTCAATTACACCTGTTAGCTATGAAAAAGATAAGTGCTTATCAATGGATGAAACCTTTAGTATGAATTCATATATAGATAAATTCAATCCAGAAATAATTGAAGAAGGAAGTATGTATAGTGTCTAATATAATTCTACAACATTTTGATGGTGAATTGCGAGAACTGGATCATTTATCAATTGAAAACATGAAGCAGTATGCTCATACACACGGTGCTGAATACCAGCTAGTTAGGGGTAAACCATTTAGGGAACATCTGACGGGTGCATGTCAGAAGGTGCATATGTTATCAGATCATTATGATCAATATGATCAGGTGCTTATGGTTGATATTGATATGTTTGCACCAAAAGGTATGTTTACAAATGTGTTCGGAGTTTCTGGTATTGGTCTATATGCTGGCACTCAACAAATGTTACATCGTAAAATAGCAAACACTGCCGGCGGTAGCATGCTTTATCCTTACTGGGGCGGAGCAATATACAAAATGGATCTTAAAACTCGAATGATTTTAAGAGAACAGTTAGGTGGTGATGAGTCTTGGATGGATAAATTTAATGAAGCATATAAGTTTGAGGATGAAGGTATTATGCACATCCTTGCTAAGAAAGCTAACTTCCAACCTGAAGATGCATATATGCATCAAAAATGGTGTCAGTGTTCTTTCTTACCTAATCCCGAAAAAGCTGGATTTATTCATGTGAGAACAAAGATTACACCACAAGGACCTAAGAAAGAAAAGATTGAAAACTATTATGATCTTAAAGTAAAAGGTATCCTATGAACATATTAGTTGTGGGAGCCGGTTTTGCTGGTGCTGTAGTTGCACATGAATTAGCCAATGCTGGACATAAGATTCAAGTCATTGAGAAACGCAACCACATTGCTGGTAATGCATATGACTACACTAACAAGCACGGCATCCGCATTCACAAATATGGACCACATTTATTCCATACAAACAATAAAAAAGTTTATGACTGGGTTACGCAGTTTGGTGAATGGGTTGAGTATAGACATAAAGTTAAAGCGATGCTAAGCACTGGCCAGTATGTTACTCTTCCAGTCAATAGTGAAACCAAAGAAATCGTTGGCGAAGAAAATATTATTAGCACGTTCTATGCACCATACACATATAAAATGTGGGGAAAAACTATAGAAGAACTCGATCCATCTATCATTAAAAGAGTTGCAATAAGAGATGATGATAACGAAGAGTACTTTCCAAATGACGAGTTTCAGGCTTTACCTAAAGATGGTTATGAAAAAGTCTTTAAGCAGATTTTAAATCATGAAAACATAACAGTCGAATTAAATAAACCTTTTAAAAAATACATGGAAAGTGAATATGATCATGTATTCAATTCAATGGCGATTGATGAGTATTATGATTATGAGTTCGGTGATCTACCATATCGCTCTATCAAATTCCATAATGTAGATCTACCATTGCCAAAACTATTACCGGCCGCTGTAGTTAACTTTACACACGATGGACCATACACTCGAATGACAGAGTGGAAAAACATGCCGGCACATGGTGTTAATGATGTAATGACTTCTGTAACATATGAAGAACCATGTGACTATAAAGATAATAACCATGAGCGATACTATCCAGTTAAAGATATAGATGGTAGTAATAGAGACATATATAATAAGTATAAGAACATAACAAAAGAAAACATGACATTCATAGGAAGATGCGGTATGTACGTATATGTTGATATGCACCAAGCTATAAGTTCTTCTCTTGCTACAACTGAAAAATTTATTAAGGAAAACACATAATGAAAAATATAATTTACCAATACTGGAAAGGCGATTTAAAGCCCGGTGTTAAATATAGCTGTAAGCTTATGAAAGAATATGCTAAACGTATTGGTGTAGAATATAGATTTGATCATAATAAAACGATTGCCGGCAAGGTAGTTAATGTTCCAATCTATTATGAACCAGCCAATCCGTTAGTATCTGATGACTTTGATGAGTATGACAATGTTATGCTATGTGATGTTGATGTATTTCCAACTGAAGGATTATCTGATAACATTTTTGATTTATTAGATGGAGAAGATGCCGGTATTTGCACAGAACCAAAGCAGCCTTACTTTAGAACCATATATGCATCTGGTGGTATCACTAGTGACATTGATAAACGTTGGGCAAAGGTGTGTAAAGATAACTGGGGTGTAGATTATCCTGTCGACAAATTGGATAGACCAGAAGTATTTAACACCGGTGTTGTAGTTATCTCTAAAGCTGGTTTGAAGAAGATGAAAACAGAGTGGCCAACATTTCAAGAATATGTAAACCAAATGCGTGAATTCCCTAATTTTTATAGACTATTCCAAGATTATTTTTCAGCGTTTATTCACTTACCTAATTTTAATTTAAAGCGATTGCCTAATGAATGGAACTGCTATATGCATAAAGTAGGTTCACATCCAAACGCAAAGATCGGTGATAATAGACCAGAGAATGCTAAGCTAGTTCATATTATGTTTCGCACCGCTGATGACTGGTCAACTGATGTTCTTTGGAGAATCACTAATAAACCGATAGCCGAATGGAATTTACATCTACACAAAGAGTGGCCAAACGAGCCATCGAAAACAGATAATAGTTTACTAGGTCAACTAAAGGATATTTCTAATGTTAACAGCTGAAATAGATCATGTAGAATCAGTTGAAGAATTTTATAAAGAAATTCGTACTCAGCAAGAATTGTTTCATGGTGATCATTATTGCGCAATGCATGATGCAATTCAAAAGTTTATGAAAGACTGTAGGTCGTATAAAGAACTTGGTACACACCAAGGTGCTAGTGCTGCAGCTGCAATGTTAGGTGAACATAAGCCAAAGTATATGGAATTGATTGATATTGATCACGTTAAATATCGTAAGACTCTTAAGAGATTAGCAGAACCATATTGTAAAGAACACGGCATTGAACTTGTAGTACGTGAAGCAGATTCTGGTGGTCTTGGTTCTATGTCCAATAAAGCAGTGGATATGCTTATGATTGATTCAATTCATAAAAGACCACATATGGAAAAAGAATTGCAGATTCACGGGCAAATGGTTACTAAATATATCGTAGCCCACGATACTAGTAAAGCACAATCAAGTAATTTAATTGAGCTTTATGAATGTTTAGTTAATTTTTGTATAGACAATCCATCTTGGAAAGTCGAAGAACGAGGTGTTGAAAACGTTGGATACACCGTATTGAAAAGGAGTTAAATAATGGAAGCACTACTTATTATCGCAGCATTGGCGGCCGGAGCACATTATCTTCAAGATGATGATGTGCCTAATAACGCAATCCATAGTTCACAGACTACAAAAAATATTTCAACTTTTAAAGCAGATATCAATCATGAATTAAGCTTAGCACAGATTGATTGGAGTAAAGCTGGCAACTTTAAAGTTGGTGATTCACCTGAAACTGGTGTACAGTGGGTATTTTTAACAGGTAAGTAAAATGCAAGCGTATGCAATCGTAATTAAAGATCACGAAGTATCTGAGACTGGTTATAACAATCTAAAAGTTTCTTCTGAAAAATTTAAAAATTCTTTTAAGATTAGAAGGTTCGATGCTATTACACCTAAGATGGCAAGAACTGTTATGTCTGGTAATGGTCTTAAGTGGAAGTACCCTTGGGAAGGAAAAGAAACAGATTTGAAAACCGGTTTAATTAAATCGGCATATCAAACTGCTAACAAGAATACGAGGATTGCATGTGCATTAAGTCACTGGTTATTGTGGCATAAATGTTTTACAGAAGATACACCTCTTCTTATATTAGAACACGATGCGTTGTTTATTGAAAAGCTAGAACATAGTTCAATACTAAAAAGCGAATTTGATATTATAGGAATTAATAGTCCAGCAGCCGCAACACGTAAAGCTCATGAATTTCATGATATGGTTCAAGCCAAAAGATCATTGATCCAACCGGTTCCTACAGTTGATGAATTTAATGTGCCACAAGGATTGGCTGGAAATAGCGCATATATAATTAAACCAGCTGGAGCAAAGTCTATACTAGATGCTGCTCGAGAACATGGGCTTTGGCCTAATGATGCATTAATGTGTAAGCAAATTATTTCAAACCTCGGTGTGACTAAGACTTATTATACTCGAGTTCAAGGTCTACCATCAACAACGGTAAGTTAAATGAAAGCATTTGTAATAACAATTAAAGATAATGAAAGATCGGTGAAATATGCTCAACGGTGTATTGAATCAGGTAAAAAACACGGGCTTGAAATTAAACAATTTAATGCGTTTACTCCTAAAGATAATCCTGAAAAATTTTTAGAGTCTCGTGGAATTAATCCAAATAGATTTAAAGAAAAATATTCAAGGCCAGAAAATTGTATGTCTGCTTTTATTTCTCATTATTCATGTTGGGAAATATCAAGAGATATGAATGAAACAGTAGTTATTTTTGAACATGATGCTCTTATAACTGGACAAGTTCCGGTTGATGTTGAGTTTGATAAAGTCATGACATTTTCTAAACCTTCTTATGGAAAATACAATACTCCACTTAAACTTGGTGTAGATGGACTAATTCAAAAACAATACTTTGGTGGTGCTCATGGTTACATCGTTAAACCAGAAGGTGCTAAAGAATTAGTTACCAAAGCGGTGTCACATGCAGGACCTACGGATATATACCTCAATACGCAAAATTTCCCTTGGTTGCAAGAATATTATCCGTGGGTCTGCATGGCGGCTGATTCATTTTCTACAATACAAAATGAAACCGGTTGTTTAGCTAAACATAATTATAAAATAGGATATAAGATAATCGATGCCTAAAATGCCAGATAATTTATTCCTAACAGGATGTGATGAAAAAACTGAATGGCAGCTGCCATGGTTTTTAGAAAACTATTTTAAACATAACAATACGCCTATTGCCATTGGCAATTTCGGTATGTCTGATGAGATGGTGCGTTGGTGTGAAACTAAAAGTCATGCTTTTTGCTTAATGCATCATGATCAAGTTGGTCAGTTTGAAAAAGCTTGGTTCTTGAAACCAGCTGCAATGTTAAAAGCACCGGGTAAAAAAGTAGTATGGCTTGACACAGATTGCCAAGTAATGTCAAATCTAGATCATATCTTTCGAATCCTTGTACCAAATAAACTTAATATGGTAATGGATAGACCTTGGCTTAAGCGTAGGAAAGAAGAGTGGTTTAATTCAGGTGTTGTAGGATTTATTGGTAAGCCAGAAATTCTACATAAATGGGCTAAGCAAGTTGAAGATACACCTAACGTTGGTGATCAAGAAGTATTACACTCGATGCTTGATCCTCTTAATAGACAGATATATATTCATGAGTTACCGAATAAATGGAATTGGTTAAGGCTACAAATTGAACATGATAATGAAGATTCAAATGATAAGAAAATTATGCACTGGACTGGTGCCAAAGGTAATGATAGGATTAAAGGGTTGATGAAGATTAAGGAGGTTATTCGTGCCTAGAACAGTACACATTATTGGTAATGGCGATTCAGCTGTATTATATCATGAAGAGCCACGTAAAGGTTTAAAGCTTACATGTAACCTACCACCATTTGCCGTGCCGGATGCATATGCCACATGTATGGTTGACTTTAAGATGATGCATACTATTAATACCGGTGTTATCGATGTTCCCGGTGAATGGATTCTTGGTGCTCGTCCAAAGTTGTATATGGAAAAACATCCAATCTATTACACCAAACGTGCTCCACAAATTAAACAATTTTATACCAAACTTCCAAAATATGCTGCAAATTATACAGACTTTAATTGTGGTCATATGGCAACATACTTTTCACTTGAGCATCTTAAAGCTGAAGTGATCCATATGTATGGATTTGATTCTATCTTTGATTTTAATTTAAGATCAAGTACAGATTTTTATATTACTTCTGATAGAGGCAATATGAATAATAATCGGTTGACTAATAACTGGCGGCCGCTATTCAATAGCATGTTTAAAGATTTTAAAGATACAAAAATAAACTTACATCACTTCCATAGTCTATTGAAGTTTGACGTACCACCAAATGTAGAGGTTCATAGTTATAAAAAACGTGGAGAAATTGTAGATGCCGGTAAACAAAGTGGCTCAATAAAAACTGTAGATTTAAGAGATTAACTATGTACATTTACTCTTAATTGTGGTATAATAGATCTATAATTAAAGAGGGCACTATGATTTTTGTAGAGGGTGGTACAAGAAAACAAAGGCAACTAACATATGATTTAGTACAATTTGCTTGGAAAACTTTAATGCCAAGAATTCGTAAGTGTGAAGTCAATGTTAAGATTAAAAAAGTTGTAGCATATGAAGGTACATGCCTTGATACTGATAATAGAGTTTATGAAATAGAAGTTGATAAAAAATTAAGAGGTGATGACTTTATAACTACTATATTTCATGAAATGGTTCATGTCAAACAATATGTTCGTAAAGAATTATTTTCTGAAGTTAATTTTTATTCTAATAGAGAAGAGTATTTAAAACTTCCATGGGAAATAGAAGCATATAAACTACAAGAGGTATTACTTGAAAAATGGAACAAACACAAGAAGACATCCTAAGAAATAATGTAAAAGAATTGCAAAGACAATTGCAAGAATCTTATAAGCGCATTAAAGAATTAAAAGAAGAACTGGATAATACTAAATCTCGTGGAAATACTCATACAGACTATGGAACTGCAGGATAAAAAAAATCAAATAAAATGCATTTTAGGGGTGTACATTTAGTTAAAACTATGGTATAATAGATCTATAAAATGGAAGAGGAGCTAAATTATGACTGATCTTATTACACACATCGAAGGTATCAATGAAAAGTCTCGCCAGGAAATGGCTGAGAACCCAGGCACATTCATTGGCCTATTGGCCGAAGACCGAAAGCATTGGAATGACCAAGGCATCTTTACCACCGAACAATTCGAGTTCCAAATGGAATACTATAGTCTGTATGACTATATCGGTTGTGTGACAAGCAAGTCATATGCTCGGTATCTCTTGCAAGATTGCAAGACCAAGGATGATCTGGACATGGTCTACATCGAATTTGCTCAGCCTTCAGAGGCAGCATAATGGTAAGAACTACAGAAATGTTTGGTTCTTATTTTACTACTCATCCTTTTGATGAATACAATGGTGATGGTGTAAGTTTAACAGATAGGTTTGCAGAATTGCGAGAGGAATACGAAAAGTCTGATAAAAAGATTATTAATATGCAAACCTATAACAATAGTGGATTCAACCATGTTACTCAAGAACAAGATCAAGAACGAGAGTTCGGTATTGAGATTGAGTGGATATGGTAAAAGTTTAGTAAGTATGCTCCTGTCTCGCTCCTCTCTCAGTTGATGCATACTTACTAATCCAATAGTCGAGCGGTATAACGCGGTTAAGCCAGTAAACGACTTTAAATTTAAGACGCTGGTGGGAATTATAGAGTGCCCTCATAAGAAAGACTCACCGTCACAACAGTGTGACAACAACAAAGGAGAACGGACTGCGGTCCAGCAACTAGCGTTCATTTGTTAGCTCTGCGAAATTTGGAAAGAAACACCGCAGAAGGTTTCTTTCTATTAATATAAATAGTAAGAGGAGATGTAATGAAGTGGTATGATTTTTTATTGATTGGAGTGTTTGCATACATTCTGAGTCAAGGTATACTATACAGCTTAGCTTGGGCTATAGTTGCATGGGTTACCTTTAACGTTTATTTGAATCAAAGGAGACTTGGTAATGTCTGATGACTTTTTCGATTTTGGTTTTACCGCAGTAGATGAAACCGAATTGCAGGCCGTGCAAGATGCACAAAAAGCTGCAGGTGATGTAGCCACTACTGCTAATGTTACTCAGGAAAAATTGGATAAACTATATAATGCTATCATACCTCTACTTAATAATCTCAAAAAGAACCCAGAAAAAGAATATATTCTGTGGCCTCAAAGGATTGAAAAGGTCGAGGCTTTCGAATCTCACCTCCTTAAAATTTACAAATCATAGAAAAAAATCACAACGTATTGATTTCGTTAGGAACTTTACGTCACTTTTTCCTGTACATTTTCGTAAAAATAGTGTATAATAGATCTATAAAATGGAAAAGGAAGAGGAGTCCAAAATGTTTTTAGAAAATCTTACAAAGCTTGAAAAGAATCTTTGGAACAGCCATGTTGAGTTTGTTGGTGTTGACCATGATATGGCTGAAATGTATGCCGAAGATCGTAACGATGTTCTCGAAGTAAAGAGTCGTTTCAATAAAGGTCACATGGGTTCGCTTAAAAGCTTCATTGATCGCATGGATACACATCCACGTGAAGGTGTAGTAATGGCTTTCGTTTCTGATCTTGGTGAAGATTGGGTTCTTAAAAATCTTGGTTATGAGGTACGCTAATATGGGTATGTCAAGTTACGTAATGGATATTGAAGAAAAGTTTGTTGATTTGATGGCTGATATTGCTATTGATTCAGAATCATTTCAAGAGTATTCAAGAAGAACAATCCGGCATTATAAGATGGTACCGCATTTAAATAGTGAAGAAATTTCTCATATCATTGATAATGTTTGGTATGAAATGACTGTACAATTGGGAGCAAATTAATATGACTATTGTTATTACTAAAGAGTCGACTTATGAAGAGCGTATGGATGCTATCCGCGCGGCATCAAAAAGGTTGGCTGCATTGAAGAAGCGTGAAGCTTACTACACTCGTCAAGAAGTTGAACCGAAAAAAGGTCAAGATCTTGATGAAAACTTTAATCATTGGACAGATGCATCCAAGTATGCTGAGGAACATTATGGTGACAAGATGCGCGATACTATTGCTATGGATAACGATTGGAACTAGTGCGCAAGCACAAGATTGTTTCTATGAGCAACAGGTTCAATATAAGAACGGTGAAACCATCACCGCATTCCAACGGTACGATTGTACCAATTCTCCACCACCAAAAGTTATCGTGGTTGAGAAAGAAGCAGAGCCAAAAACTTTAGGTGATTGGCTATTCAGACTTGAAGAAAATGATTCTTTAAGTCATGTTCTAGAAGTTCTAGTCAGTGGAGGAGTTCTATGATTAGATTTATGTTAGGTGTTATTGCTGGAGTGACACTTGTTATATTATATCCAGATATTTTAAACTGGTTTGTCGATAGTGGCAGCCGTGATGCAATCATCGAAAAGTTGAAGGAGCTATAAGATGAAAAAGATTATGTTACTACCTATTGTTGCAATGGCTGCAGCATGTGATAAGACACCGCCTGACGTGTCTATGTCTAAAGAATTGTTTGAGTACAAAAAAGCTCAAGTTGAGAATCAAATTGATGAGATGCCTAAGTGGTATACTAATATTCCATCAGAAGAAGATGCAGTCTATGCAGTTGGTACTGCAGTAACTCCTGATCTACAACTTGCAGTTGACATTGCAGTACTATCTGCTAAGACAACTCTAGCTGATCGGGTAGATAGTCGTATTCGTTCTCAAATGAAACTATTCAAGACTAAAGTTGGTGCAACTGATTTTGATGCTACCGTCCAAAATAATTTTGAGCAAGTAACTCGTAATTTGATTGCTGATGCTGATGTTGCCGGTTACTCTGTCAAAGAACAACAGATCGTTCAAAATGGTACGCAGTATCGTGCCTATGTTCTACTCGAGTATAAGAATGCTACAGCCAACGCTGTGATTAAAACTCGTATTAGTCAGAATGAGTACCTACTTGAAAAGCTACGTGAAACACGTGCATTCAAAGAACTTGACGATAATGTAGTAGCTCAAAAAGCTGATGAACTTGCTGAAGCAAAAGTGCTTGTAGACGCAATTAACGGTGTACAATCGAATGAAACTGTGGTAGAATAGAATAATGGAAAATCTTTCTAGTGATCGAATGATGGCGGTACGTGTATTCGAAGGTGAGCTACAACGTATGAAAATGATTACCGGCGGTGAGTATGACTCAGTGCAAAAAATCGTACGCCAGTATATGCAAGAACGCATCAATGATATGACTAGAAAAGGCCATTATAAATCAACAGATGTGGAGTATCGATAATTATGACAATGCATTTGGTTCGTGGTATGACTACCATTAGTACTCGTAAGCGTAAGGCTCGGCAAAAGACTGCTGCAGTCCTTGAAGAAGAACGTAAGACAGCAAAGCTCCTCAAGTCTTTAGGCTATGATCGCAACGCTGGCCGTAAGTATAAGGCTCCTATGCCTGACTATACGGTACGTAGCACTATTCCAACAAGCGATGTTATAATGCCAGTGTCCGGCAAGCGTCATGAAAATCGCTACACAGGCGATGAGCTTGCTGGCATTGGCACCCTCCATAAATCAAACATGGTTCCTATTCGTAAAGATAGTAATGATGCACATGAAATCGCCAGAATGCGTAGGGGATAAACTATACATCATTTGTCTATGAATGCACACCAGAAGGTGCCACTAAAAAAAGTTACAGCAATATGCATTTTTTCCTTTACTTTTACGTCAAAGTGTGGTAGAATAGTAGTATAATAAAGAAAGAGGAGTATATTATGGAAAAAACATATGCATATAAGTACGGTGAGTTACTAATACTTGCACAAACACTAGCTCATACAGTTAAAGAAGATATTCGGCTGGATGCAAATGGGCCATATGCTTTTGCCCATAAACTTGTATTAGCTCAAGCTAATGCAGTTCAAGATCTTATTGCTGAACATGAAGAAAGAGGTAAAGAATAATGGCAAAACGTAAACAAAAACTTAGAGCTAAAGCTAAAACCGGTTTATCGGCAGTTCCTATTGATAAAGGATTTAGTGTTGCTAAAGATTACTTTCATATGAATGTTGATCGTAAAGATGTTATTAATACATTGAAGTCATATGTAAAAAAGAATATGGATAAAGAACAAGCACGGTATGTTCTATCATGTCCGGACTATAAGTTCTATGCGTTTACTCATCTATGTGCCACAGCATTTTGGATTGATGCTGGTTTACCTTCAGATGATAGAGTTAAACAATATGCTGAAGCACTATATCAGTATCTAATCGAATGTACTGAAATGGGTAAGAAGCTATACTTTGAAAAACAAGCTAAATTAAAAGACTCAGATAAAATTATATCTCTTTCTCCGATGCAAAGATTACAAAATAAAATAGGTAATACCATCATGCAAGATCTTCTTGATCTAGAAGATCAATGGATGGATGGCGAAAAAGCTGAGCTAGATATTTACCAAGAATTTAAACGACACGGTTTGCCTAACAGTGCTACTAACGCTGTAAGGCCGGTGATTGAGGGATGGTTACTAGATTATGGTGATGCATATCATAAGCGTTGTCCTGATGCTGTTGAAGGTTATGCACATGTGAAAAGACCTGAACTCAATCGCCGCATTAAATGTTGTGAGTCTATGCTAGCTGATCTAGATAAACTTAAAGCTGCAGCCAAAGCTACTCGAGCTACAAAGGTGAAAGGTCCTAAAGCTGCGGATAAACAAGTCACTCGAGTTCAATATAAGAAAGAAGATAATGAGTTTAAGCTAGTGTCTATACCACCTATTAAAATGGTTGGTCAAACTCGGCTATTCACATTTAATACTAAGACTCGTATCCTTTCTGAATATATTACTCAAGCTGCTAATGGATTTGAGATCTCAGGTACATCACTTAAGAACTTTGATAAAGTTAATAGTAGGTGTACTAAGCTTAGAAAGCCTGATGAATTCATTGCTATTGTTCAGAATAAGAGTGTAACTCAAATTGATAAGGAGTTCAAACAACTTACTACTAAAGTCAATGTACCGAATGGTAGATTGAATATGGATACAATTTTACTAAGGGCATTAGATAAATGACAGTAGAAGAACAGTTTCTCAATAAAGCTAAATTTTCAAAGATGGTAGAAAAAGCAGTAGGTGATTTAAAGATTACCTACATGGATGCTATTCTATACATCTGTGAGAAGAACGATATTGAGCCAGAGGATGTAAAGAAATTTGTATCCCCTATCATAAAAGGAAAGCTTGAAGCTGAGGCTATGAATCTTAACTTCATTCCAAAAACTAATTCAATTGATTCAGCATTATTCGAATAAGTTGAATATAAATAGTTGTACATTACAGTCATACTGTGTTATAATAAATCATACATTGCAATATAAAAAGGAAATACAATGTCATTCGAAAATCTAAAACGCAACCGCGATCAAATCTCCAAACTCGTACAAGCAGCAGAAGCCGTCGGTGGCGGTGAGAAAAAGTCATACGCTGATGAACGTGAATGGAAACCAACAGTAGATAAAGCAGGAAATGGATATGCCGTACTCAGATTCTTGCCAGCCGCAGAAGGTTCAGACTTACCGTGGGTTCGATATTGGGACCATGGATTCAAAGGACCAACCGGTCAATGGTATATCGAAAACAGCCTTACATCTATTGGTCAACCTGATCCTGTTGGCGAACTCAACTCACGGCTCTGGAATTCCGGCCATGAAGAAGATAAAGATACTGCCCGGAAACAAAAGCGTCGACTACACTATGTAGTTAATGCATTGGTTGTAGAAGATCCTTCTGCTCCACATAATGTTGGCCGTGTAGTACTCTATAAGTTTGGTAAGAAAATCTTTGATAAAGTTATGGATGTTATGCAGCCATCATTTGCTGATGAGAAAGCTGTTAACCCATTTGACTTTTGGGATGGTGCAGACTTTAAACTTAAGATTCGTCAGGTTGAAGGTTATCGCAACTACGATAAATCTGAATTTGCTTCACCTGCAGCATTGTTCGGTGGTGATGATACAAAACTCGAAGAGGTATATGGTAAACAACATAACCTTAATGAATTCACTGATCCTTCGAACTATAAGACTTATGATGAACTCAAAGCTAAACTTGCACGGGTTCTTGGTGAATCACCTCAAGCTATGGGTGCACCTACTATGGCACAGGAATCTCAAATGAATGTTCCTGCTCCGGCACCTGAGTATAAAGTGGCTGAACCAATCACTGCAGAAGAAATGAATGTTACCAGTGATGATGATACGATGTCTTACTTTGCTAAGTTAGCTCAAGAAGACTAAAAAACAACAACTTCCCTCACCGGATCCTCGCCATTATTGGCAGAAGGAGTCGGTGGGGTGATCACTGTAGTAGAACTTCCATTATTAGTAGTTGATGCATCTACAACAGCTGGCGATAAAATTCTAGACTGTTGTTCAGTTTGTAAAATTTTAATTTCTTCATTGATAGCAGCTGTTCTTTGAGCATTATCAGATCTTGAAAAATTCGGACTTGATTTCATTGCAGTAAGAGTTTTAATTCTACTAGAAAGAGAAGAATCAGACATGTTGCTAATGTCTTCTTTCTTTTCAATATCAACCTCTATTTCATCTCGCTTTTCAAGTATTGGTGCTAATTGTTTTTCCAATGCTGCTTGTCGATCCATTAGAATTTTATTGATTGCAAAGAAAAGAGTATTGGTATCTTCAATTGATGATAGCTTTACACCATCTTCATTTTTAGTATTTTCTAAATCAATGCCAGCTTCTTCTCCAGCTTTTCTTACTCTTTCTAAACTTTGATTACCCGAGGCGTAATCACCAAACTGAGCTTGCCTTGCACTAAATATTTCTCCTCTAGAAGTTTCTGTTGTAGCTATTTGATCTTGTATCTTTTTTTGAGCTGCTAAATCTTCGGGGCTCATTTTCTTATCAATTTTTTCATTTTCTTCAGCAGTTGTAATAAAAGGATCAAAAAGATTATTTAAAAAGTTTTTAGTAGATTCAATCATATCATCTCTAAACTTAGTCATCTTATCACGTAAAGGTTGAATCATTTTATCAACTGAACTTTTAAACTCATCATTAGTAAAATATCCTATAGCTAAACCTAGTACTGCTGCTGTAGCTATTACTACTAATCCTACTGGTGATAATAGAAATCCAACTAGTTTTGGTACTAGCTTAAATAATAATTTAGGCATAAAAGCAGCTACAGCAGATGCAGCTCCAGCCGCTAGGAATGTAGCTTTATCTGCTTTTCCAATTTCTTCTTCAAAAACATCAGACAGAATTCCTGCTATTTTTTCTCTAGATGCTTCACTGAATATGGCACCAATAACTGCACCTAACAAACCAAACTTAGCACCGAAAAGAAATCCGAAGGCACCTCCCATAGTTGCCCATTCAGCAACGTTTCCTAATGCGTCACTGCCAGTTAGTTTAGCAATACCTTGACCAATTTCATCGGCTAAAATTCCTGCAATTATAGCTAAGCCACCACGTTTAAGAAGTCCTGCTAATACACCACCAACTAATGGTATTAAGTTACCTACATCAAAATCAAAAAATCTACCTTTGCCGGAACCATCTTCTCCGGACTTTTTAACATCAATTGCTTTTGGCCCGCCGCCTTTTCTACTTTCACCTAATGCATCTAAATCATCAGCATTACTTTCTAAATCATCAGCATTACTTTCAGCTTCTAATAAGTCTGTAAATTTTTTAAAGCCAGCCGATAGCGCATCAACTCGAGCACTAGTGTAGGTTTGTTTAGCACCTAGCACTTGTCGATTCTTTATTAAGGTATCATTGATATCTGCTAATGTGGTCATGTGTTATTTGCTGCTTCTCTTTCTTTCAGATGATCTAACAGTAATGTTAAATATACTTCCCTTTCCCATGGCATCATATTATCTAATTCTGTTAGAGAATAATTAAAGTGTTGCATCATTTGAAAGTTGGTACGATAATAATTCTCTAACGAGTCATGAGAAAGGTTTATGAAAAAAAATCTTGCAGCCCCTCCAATTTATGTTTGTTATGTACGTTACATGCTTTACAATTGAATTCAATATCTAATGTTATCTTTGGCACATTTTCTATAAAAGTTTGAATACGTTGAAATTGTTCACCAGTTAATGAATTAACAAATCGTTCTATTTCTTCTTTTGGCTCATCAGCTAAATTAATATTTTCTTCTTCTGTTCTTACAGATTTAATACAGGTTGTTAGCATTTCAAATATAGAATTAGTATTCATTTCCATAATAGTATCACTGCTGATAAAATCTTTATATGTAGGATATTTCATATCTAAATGAATATCACTAGTCAATTCAATTTTTTGTGGTTTTAATTCACCTTCAAGTTTAATCATATCCAGATCAACTTCTACATCAGACTTTGCTTGGCATGCTTGGCATGTACCACTAACAGTAACTTTTTCGCCGACAGATTTAGATCTTATCTTAGTAAAAATATAGTCAGTATCAAATGTAGAAAGCTTAGAAACATCTGTTTCTTCTTGTATACATGAACCAATACAATTAAGTATTGAAGAAATTATTTGCGATTGATCTTTTGACTCATATGCAATTAATAAATTCTTTTGTTCTTTTACCAAAAACGGCCTGTATCTTACAGATTTTTGAGTTGATGGTATAGTTAATTCATACTCTGGATTTTCATTCAATCGTGGTAATGCCATTTATAATTTACTCCTAACCAAGAAATTGCGAAAGTGATCCAAGCCCGGCTGAAGCTTGAATCCATCGTTGTCCACCACTGGCTCTTTGCCAGTTAGTATATGACAACTGTACATTAATTTGTACCAATCCATCCAATTCGTTATTTAATTCTACTTGTCCAATTGTAGTAGGGAATGCATCAATTAACTCAACAGAATAAACCGATCCACCACCAAGACCTACATTAATGTTTATAGGACCTATGTCTGTACCAATATTTTTTATTGGCTTTCTTAATTGATGTATTTTAACAGGCTTAGCATAGTCTCTTTTATATCCTACTGTTTGACCTGTTTCATCTATTACTCTTTCACGCCATGCATCGAAATATTTACGAGTGCCATAATCATTAAGAGCTACAAATGATAGTGATACATCGTCAACAGCATAACCATAAGCAACCTTTTCAAATTGCATACCCGTTTTACGATCAAGTGTTAAGATTTGTTTTCCCGGCAATGTTGCAGATGCACATAATAGATTTAGATCACCGCCTCCCATATTACCAGAAGTTAAAAGAGTAGTTAAAGCTCCAAAAATACCACCAGAACTAAATGTCCCAGGAAGTTCAACTAAGAATTGATTTGATCGTGCAAATCCAAGCTTTGCTGAAGCAAGAGATTTAAGTTGGTCTATAGTACTCATATTGCTTTCCTTGATTGCTTATACACATTAGCAGCACTCGACTTTTCCCAGCTTGCAGTTGGTAAGAATGTTGCAATCTCCCACTCGGGTGCGGGTACACGCGCGAGTCTTGATTTAACATGTGCGGTTAAGTAGTGTTTAAAACATGGCTGAAAATATCTCATTTTAGATGAAGCCATTAACATTTTGTATGACATTTGAAACCGTGTAGTTTCATCATACTTTTTGTTATTAGTTATATCTAATAATGCATCAAGGAATTTAGCTCTCAGTAAAGGAGGCAAGTAATGTAGATTCAAACCATAGAAACCTTTCTCTGCGGGTCCTACGATGATAGCCAAGGGAAATCGATCGTAGAAGGGCAAAGTGTCCTTTGTTTTTGGATCATAGAAAAACATGTTCATAGATCCAATCAAAGGTTGTTGTCTATTTACAAGCTTTACTTCTTCAGCGTTCATTAACGCTGTCCGATTTACTCTACGCATTTGTTGTGCTTTACGCCTGAACCAATCCTGTGCCTCTTTAGTTCTAGGATTAATGCCGGCTCTAAAAGCTTCGTAGCCAAGTTTTGCAAATAGATTACTCATACCTGTATTTATATCTTTTTCTTAGGCTTTTTACGATATGGTTTCAATGGTTTTAGTGGTTTAAGTTTACCTGGCTGATCTTTCATTATCCCCATAGACTTCAGTGTATTCTCTGTCCAGATTTGAAATGTCCATCCTCTATCTTTTGCAAAGCTATTAGCAGCTTCCCACTTATTCATATTCTTTACATAGGTCATTGCTTCACCTATATATCTTTTACTCTTATTAGGATTCTTAGGAACCTTTGTTTCTTTATCTGGTTTAATTTCAACTAAGATTGTTTTTCCATCTGCGAATGTTATCTTTAGATCTACAAAGTATCGGTGCATCTTCTTGTCTATATCCCAGAAATATGGTACAACAGTTTCTTCTGAGCTCCAAGATTTGACAGAAGGATTGCTATCGCACCACATAAAGCATAGCTTTTCCCAATGAGAACGATAGGTTACTTTATCAGGATCACCACTATACTTTTTTATGTTGGGTTTATACTTACCAGAATACGCCATTTTTCGTTATAAATAGTTCAAGATATTTTTATTTATAGGATAATCATATGGCATCTGGTCAAAAGCAACATTACATTAGTAAACAAGTACCTCCTTCAGCTTCTCCACGTACCGGCGGTAATCCGGGTGGCACTACTCTTACTGCACGAAGTCAGGCTGATACAACTTCTTTGGGTGGTAAAAAAGCTACTGTTGTAGAAGAAAAAGTAAGTGGACATCTTAATAGAAGAAAAGTAAGACTTGTATATCCATTACATAATGATGTCAATCATCCAGCTAAAATTAAGTTTACTGCATATAAAGTTGATGCATATACGATTGACCCAAAGGCTTTAGCAGAAATATTTGATGTGCCATTGCTTGGTTGGGGTAATAGTAAAGCTATGACTATTAAAGATGCTAAAGCTTTAGAGGCAGGAGTAAATAGAAATCCAAATGAAGACAGAGCAAAAGAAGAAGCGGAGGCTAGCAACGCTAAGCGAACTGCAACTGTTGGAGGTTCTGTAAATCCATTTGAAGTTGAAAGAGCGGTAATGTCTAAAAATGCTGAAGCAACTGCTGATGCAAGAAATGGCGCAAATATACCTGACACTACAGATGTAAAAGCTTCGCCGGCTGATGGCGTTCCAATAATGGAATTATATTTTCCTCAATCGCTTACATTCAATGATGATGTAAACTATAATCAAGTTGATCTTGGTCCAGCTGGTCTAACAGGCCTTGCCGCAATTAATAATGGTAAGAGTCTATTAAATGCTGTAGGTAAAGGAATTAGTGAAGGTGTAGAATCTATCTTTAACTTGGCAAGAGGTACATTATCAGCTGAAGCCGCGCAGGTGGCTGGTGCACGTGCAGCACAGTTTATACCAAGGGAAGGCGTACGCGCAGCGATTACAACTGCGATTCAAACTGGTGTTAATCCCGGTACACGATTGCTTTTTGATAAACCAAACATTCGCCAATTTTCATTTACATTTAAGTTAATTGCTACTTCTGCACAAGAAGCGAGTCAAATTGAAGCGATTATCAAAACATTTAGAATGGAAATGTATCCGGAAACAATTAATATTGGTGCCGGAATTCCAGCAGGATATAAGTTTCCCAATTTGTTTAAGATAGAATTTAATATGAGAGGTGCTAATATGAAAGTACCAGCTCTACAGTATTGTTATCTACGAAGTGCACAAGCTTCATACAATGCTACTTCAATGACATTTCATGATGACGGTCATCCTACTGAAGTTGATCTTACTCTTGTATTCCAAGAATACAGAGCACTATCAAAACAAGATATTCAAGGCGGTTACTAATGCAATACTTTAATAAATTTCCTCGAGCTTTTTATGTATTTGGAGACCAAGAAGCACAGGGCACTGGTAAGATATCCAGTGAGCTAGTTCAAGATATATCAGCTTATTCTGATGTGCTAGATCGTATTGCAGATAATGTGGCATTCCATACCTTTTATGATATACAAGAAGGAAATAGACCTGATCAGTGCTCCTACGATATATACGGTACACCCATTTATCACTGGACATTTTTTCTTTTAAATGATCATTTAAGAAAGCAAGGCTGGCCAGTAACAAATGAAGAAATTATTAAAAGAGCAAAAATAGACTTTCCACATTTTACATACACAACTAAAGATTCATTAACAAATACTCATAAAGTTGGTGAAACTGTAGTTGGACTAAACACTGCTTCTAGAGGATCAGTGCTTCGTAGAAATTTAGATATTGGGCAAGTTACTGTAGCATCGCAATCTGCATTTGCAACAGGTGAAGCAGTAAGTAACGTGTCTGCTGCTGTTACTACTCAAACAGTTACTACAACCGGTGCATCTTTAGAATATCTATCAGCACATCATTACGAGAATGGTAGTGGTGAAATAGTAGATATTGATCCAGCCGTTGGACCCGGTGCACAGCTTACAGAAGTAACACATCTAGATAGATACATAAAAGATAATGATAATCTAAAACATATTAAAGTAGTAAAACCGGATCTTATTAATCAGGTAGTGGCACTCTTTAAACAGGCTATTAATTCATAATGTCAAGTAATACCGAATCAGTAAAGGGTTATTCCCTTGAAAGTGTAATTATTAATTCCTCTCGATTTTTAGATCAAAATGGTTTAGAAATTTTAGGAGTAGTTACTGACATTGAGATATTTGAAAATATAGAAAACAACTACCTTACCGGTAAAATTGCTATTGTTGACTCTATGAGACTTTATGATAGAATGGATTTTCAAGGCGCAGAAACAATTACTATATTTCTAAACCAATCTGAAAATCCTAATATGCCTAAGTCAATATCTAAAAAGTTTATTGTACATAAAGTAATTTCTGCTAAGAAAAATAATGAAGCAACAGAAGCTATCTTTTTAAACTTAATAGAATATTCGGAATATGAATCAAATCTTATAAATGTTAATCGTGCGTATAAAGGTAATCCTCTTACGATTATGAAAGCGATTAGTGAAGAGTACTTAGGTAAAAGTATAAAAGAATTTACTTCTTCTAAAACATATCAAGATAAAATGAAAATGATTATTCCTAATCTTTCACCGTTAAGAGCTTTATCTTGGATTAAATCACGACTTACTAATGCAAATGGATTACCTACATATTTATTTTCTACATTTCAATCGGATGATTTGTTTTATACAGATTTAAATGCAATGTTAACTCAAACTCCTGTTAATACTAAGTTGCCTTTCTTACATGGAAGCGCCGAAGGTTTTTCAGAAGTACGAAATTCTCAAGAAATGATTCCTATAAAATCATATTCATTAGAAAATAATGATGATATGTATAGTCGAATAAGAGAAGGTGTAGTCGGAGCTAAATATTCTTTCTATGATAGTTTAACAGGTAGATATAAAACACATTCATTTGATATTGAGAACGATGCATTATCTCAACTTGAATTAAAAGAATACGAAAGAGTAACATTTTCAAATAATTATGAAATCAATGAAAAGGCTATACAGAAATATGAATCAGAACACATATCACAATTTTCTCAATCCGGTGCTTTTGAAGATGGGTCAAATCAATTTAAGTCTATAGATCAAGAAGGTGATGCAGAAGGGCATAATAAAAAATCGATTGGTAAAGCACTAAAAAGTTTTCTTGTTAAATCTCCTGTCAATATAGTAATTGATGGTAGAGGATTTATTTCTGGAGACTACCATAGAACAATCGGCAATACGGTAAGAGTATTATTCTTGGCTAATCGACCAGCTGATTCTGAATCCAAAATAGATACAAAGAAATCAGGTGACTATATTATATACGCAGCTAAACATACACTTACCGCAGAAAAATATATGTTAACATTACAGTGTGTAAAAATATCTTCATACAAAGAAGATTCAATTCTAGGAATATTATCATGAAGTATTATGGTGACAATACTCGATGGTTTATGGGTACTGTGGTTAATATTAATGATCCATTGGAACTTGGTAGAATTAAAGTAAGAATCTTTGGTATGCATACTCACAATACAGCTCATATTGAAGATGGCGATTTACCGTGGGCTCAAGTTGTAATACCAGTAACAGAAGGTGGATCCTCTGGTATCGGTACCAATATTGGCATTAAGGTACAAGCTCAAGTATACGGTGTCTTTATGGATGGTAAGGATTCTCAGTTACCACTAGTACTTGGATCTGTACCAAAATATGAAAGACCAGTTACTACTCAAATGCTCGATACAGAATCAACTGTAGCTGATCAATTACAGCATGATGAAAGAGTACATTATCCACCTGGGATTGGTCCTATCGATAATACAGATGTTGATAATAGATATCTTGTCGGAGCCGACAATATTGAAAAGGCATTTAATTTCTTTCTTACAAAAGAAGGTGGTGGATTCGAACCACATGTAGCATGTGGTATTCTAGGAAATTTCTATATCGAATCTGGTGCATCAATGTCCGGTGGAGACTTAAATACTATTGCTCAGTCTGCACCGCCTGAAAGATCATTTGGTATAGCGCAATGGAACTCATCTTCGAATGCAGGATATCGATATCAGAATCTACAATCATTTGCAGCCGAACGCAACTTATCGTGGACTACTTTATATGCGCAATTGCTTTTTACGATTAAAGAATTGAATGATCACAAAACATATTACAAATACGCAGAGTTAAAGAAAGCTAAGACAATCGAGGAAGCTACCTTTATATTTGAATCACGATTTGAGAATCCAAAGGTTAAAAAACAAAAAGATAGAGTGGAAGCTGCAGAAGAAATATTTAGGAGACTGTGTACATAATGGCTATTGTAGTAGATAGAGATGGGAATCCTATTAATGGGAATCAATTAAAACCTGTTAAACGTATTCCTCTTAAAAATAAACAAAAGGAAGTAAGAGAATTATCTGCTACGGAAAAGGCAGCAGCAAAAGCACGTGAAAGACAAGCACTTAAATTATTTTCTGAACTTGCATCAGGTTCTGCAACCTTCGGTCAAACTGTTTCTGGATTTACATCAATGGCAGAATCAGCGAAGCCACGTGGTAAGAAGAAAGATCCTACACCGTCTCAGATGGGTGCATCTGTACCAAAAGTTGCAACCGTATCAGTGCCTACTCAGAAGAATGCAATTGATACTCTTACAGCTCGATCTACTCGATCTGATGTAGTAGTAGATCAAATCATAGCTGATGGTAGTCCAAAAGGTATTGAGAAAGCATTAACTGAAGCCAAAGCTTTATCACCGACAATGATTAAAGATGCGGTGAATCAGGCTAATAGTGCAGCAAATGATCCAGTTGCACAAGAAAAATTTAGAGAAATAGGTTTAGATCCTATGGCAGTGTCTGCTTTAGTAAGTAAGATTGATGCTGATGCTTTGACTGCAACAGTGCAACAAGATCATAGTAGTGATGCGGTAACAGATGTAAAAGATATTGCATCTAAACAAATGGCTACTCTTGATAATCCGTTTGGTTCATTTAAATCCAAGATTGCAGATCCTAATTTAGGTGTTAAGGTTGGTGATCCTATGGCACAAAGCAGCGGTGTTGTTGATAACTTACTTTCGAGATTCAAAGCTAATACTGGTACCGCTGGTGGAGCCGGCTTCGGAGCAATTACAGATGTTATCGAACAAAACAAATTCGGAGCAATTGGAGTTGATAAAGCAAATATGATGGGTAACATTGCAGCTTCGACTCAAGGTATACCTACAATAAAAGAACTTGGAGTTGAAATTCCTGGTGCTATCGGTGGTATTGATCAGACAACTGGCATTGATATACCAGATATTGTTAATAAAGGTGGATTTACTCAATTATCTGATGTAATTGAAGACGGTCCAATAATGAACACAAAGCCATCAACACCTATACAAGAAGTAGGTGCAATTACTTCGGGTACTGCATCTCCTTCACCTTTATATACAAAAGTGCATAGCGTAGAAGAATTAATTCTTGATCTAAAATCGGTAAGAAGAGAATATCATACGCTTACTGTTGAATGGACAGGATCCGCTGCAGATCGATCTGTAATGCCAAAACAATTTAATGATATTATGAAAGCATTTCATGAAGCAATACCTGAAGCAAAGACTTTAGCAGAACAAAAGAAAAATAGTCCCGGTCATTTCTTTATTGCAAAAGATGGCACTGTAACTCGAATGCTACCACTCGAAGAGTTCGGTGTTTATCCGTTAGGTGATCAGTCTGCAGATCTTCAGAAGACAGCGAACAACCTATTAAAATACGGTGTAAATGTTATCTTCGATGCAGGACATGCAGTGCCAGCTGGAGAAAAAAGTAGTTCTACATATAGTCCTCAATCAATTAATGAAGCTCAATATAATTCATTTAAGATGATTGCATCTGCATTCCTCCATGTCAATCCCGGAGGTAGAGCACTGGGTTGGGATGAAATCTTTGGTCCACATACAGGCCCAGGTTTTAATGTTCCTGATTACATGAGATCACTAGGAGCTAAGATTGGTAAACCTTATATACCGAAGAGAACACCGAAAGTAGAAACAACTGCAGCTGCTGCAGCTGATCGTATTGATTTAGCATTTCGTATATCTCGATTATCATATGATTATGAAAGGAATAAATATACTGCAACAAGGACAGAGTTCGGAGTTTCTCAACAGTTTGATTCGATTACAGAAGCTATCTCATATGCATACTTTCCTGAATCAAGAGCAGATTTTGCAACAAAGTATAGTGAACCAAATGTTGCATTAGTTAAAATACAAGAACTGGGTATATTAAAAGGTGCAACTGAAAACAATATTGTGTTACCAAGAAATAGTAATCTATATGACGAAGCACATAGACAATATAATGTTAATCTTGCGGCATCATCAGAAGCTAACATTGCAGCAGTAGAAGAAGGATTGATATAATGCCAACACCAAGTGATGAACAACTTCAATCAAAGGTAGGTAAACTAGCTGAAACTCAAGGCATTCAACACGATGGTTTCTTTGATCCTACTGGCCCGTATCCTCGTAGAGAGTACTCCGGTACTCAGCAAACTAATCGTGCTGCACGTGGTATTGATGAGAATAGGCTTAAGCTCGGTGGTGGTGCAGAGCGTTTAGATCTTGAGATCGATGAATTTCCAGCATCTGAATATACAAAGAATCAAGTAAGAGAATTCGTATCCGGCCATGTAACAGAGTTTGATGATACACCTGGTCGTAACCGCATCCTTATCAAGCATTCATCTGGTACCGGTATTGATATGTTACCTGATGGATCTATTATTATTAACTCTACACGTAATACTATTCGTATTAGTGCTGGTGATGAAAAGGTTATTATCGAAGGTGATGGTGATATACAGTATAATGGTAACCTGAATCTTAGTGTAAAAGGTGATTATACTCTTAAAGTTGGCGGTGACTATAATGTAGAAGTCGGTGCTGACCATGTCGAAGATATTAAAGGTGCATACCGTCAAGACATTAATAAGAACTTCCAATCGTTAGTAAATAAGAATGTATCACAACAGATTACCGGCAATAAGACAGAGTTTATTCACGGTAGCCTTGATACAATGATTAAATCAAACGAAACACATATTGTAAGTGGAGCGGTTGACTACAATACAAAGGGTATATTGAGGACTACATCAGAGACTGAAGCAATCCTTACTTCTCCAAGTATCAACATTGATGCAAAAAGTCTTCTTGTTGCAGGGGACTCGGGTACAATGGGTGGTGAGAATATAGTGATGTACAACTATAACATGTATACCGGACATTCGATTACTGCAGGTGATACTATTACAACCAATACAGCATACATTACCGAAGTCACAACCTGTAAAGAGTTTGTTGGTTCATTGACTGGTAACGCCGATAACGCTACCGAGGCTGGCCGTGCTGGTTCAGCACCATTAGGTCCCGGTGGTTCGGCCGGTACAAAAGTAACTGGTACCGCAAGAGCAGTTGATACAAAGGCAACTGTATTACCTACTAATACGATTATGAATTCATTGATTCATGAAGGTGAGATGGCGGCTAAGGTGATTAATCTTGATCCGGGCAATGTCCTTTATAATATGATTAATCGAGTTGCAGACTATGCAGGTGTGTCGGAAAGAACACTCGATCTATCTGAAGTAAGATCTAAGTTAAGAGATGTACTAAATCAAGTTAATGAAACGTTTATTGGTGCAGTTATTTCAGAAGGTACACTATCACCAGAGTACGGTAATGGAACACCATCAGAAGTTAAGCGAATTGTAAAGAATGATGCTACTCCAAGATATGTAAGAGGCAAACAGGTTATTGGTAAGAGTGTCGGTGCAGAAGCTAAACGATTCAAAGGGAAAGTACAGAATGTAACCGAAACATTATCTGTCGATCCACAATATGATCCTCGCCTATACGATATCGATACTACTACTGAATTACAAAAGGGAGTACGTATTGCACGGTTCTTAGGTAGTTATGGAGATAGAGCTAACTTTGACCATGTAACAACTAATGCAGATAGACAAGAAATTGCAAAACATCTTGTGCCACATGCAAATCTATTAAGAGAATTTATGGATGATGGTGACTTATTTGAAGATTACCGTTTATCTGTCGCAGAGGGGATATATGTTCCATCGAGTGGAGAAACTATTACCACCGATGGTATCAATGATCTCAAGTCACAAGGTCGTGCGGTTGTTTATGAACTATATGGCCTTAACGGTACGAGTGCACACGAGAAGGCATTTGATCTAGCAACATGGTGGAAAGACAGTTTAAAGTTTGAAAAGATGATACTTGACTATGATACTTATGATCCAGACGGAGCACTGAACACACAGATCATTATAATCATGCCAAAGTTTGAAGCAGGTGGTTATACCGCAACTTATAAGAATGAGATTGAAACTCGATTTAATAATGTAGTACAAAGCACAAATGAACTAATTGAATGTCGCTGAGTTTCGATATAAATAGGATTACGGAGATTTAATATGCCAGTAAAAGCTTTTTCAATTGAAGATGGTAATGCCAATATAAAGAGTCTAATTGGAGCTCGTAAAGCTTCATATCTAGATATGGACCTTTCATTTGCAGCAAAGCCGGCTGGCGATCTATACAAGAAATCAAATGCAGCTGCTGTTAAACAAGCTGTAAAAACTTTATTGATGACAAATCAAATGGAAAAACCGTTTGATACATCTTTTGGTGGTAACCTCTCAGACTTTATGTTTGAAACAGATACTGAAATTGATGCCAACGAAATAGCAGATAGAATTATTGAAACCGTACATAGACATGAGCCAAGAGCTCGAATATTAGATGTTGATGTTACTCTTAGAGCAAGTACTAATGAGGTAAGAGTTACTGTTACATTTCAGATAGTTGCAACTAGCGAAGTTGTTGAACTTGAGTTTCCATTAGCAAGGTTAAGATAACATGGCAAGTACTATTAAATCTACCGATTTAGACTTTACAAATATTAAACAAAAGCTCAAGTCTCATTTTCAAAAGAAAACTGAATATAATGATTACGACTTTGAAGCGGCAGGTTTATCTAATTTTCTCGATGTGTTAGCATATAATACACATGTAAATGCTCTTACAGCAAACTATTCTATGAATGAATCATTTTTGACAACTGCACAATTAAGAAGTTCAGTTGTATCTCATGCTCAAACACTCGGATATGAAGTTACATCTGCAACTGCACCGCGTGCAATTGTAAATCTTTCATTGAATCTTACCGGTGTATCAGGCCGGCCAGCACAAATTGCGCTAGCAAAGGGTACCCTTTTTACATCTTCAATTGATGGTGTATCATATACATTCAGAACAAGAGAAGCTTTCTTTGCACTTGATAATGGATCCGGTGTATATAATTTTAAAGCATCAGATGGCACTGATAATATTAGCATATTTGAAGGTGTAGAAAAAACAAAAACATTTCTTGTAGGTGAGAAAGATGAAAGACAAGTCTATGTTATACCCGACCAAACAATGGATAAATCAACAGCTATAGTTGAAGTATTTGAAACTGCATCGTCAAGTACCTTTATAACATATACACCTTTATCTCAAGCAATTAATGTAAATGCTAATACAACTCATTTTTCTATATATGAATCACCTAATGGTTTCTATGAATTAAACTTTGGTGATGGTATATCATTTGGTAAATCACCAGAGCCAGGTGAAAAGGTTGTAGTAACATACTTATCGACTAAAGCCGAGCTTGCTAATAATGGTACAGTCTTTATTCCAGCAACTACGATTACAATTAATAGTATTACATATCCTCTTAATGTTGTAACTGTAACTGAATCAACAGGTGGTGCACCAAAACAAACAGTTGAATCAATTCGACAATTAGCACCTATTGCATTTGCAGCACAGAAAAGACTTGTGACATCCTTAGACTATAAAGGTATGATCGAAACAAACTTTCCACAAGTAAAAAATGCTGCGGTCTGGTCCGGAGATCAGAATGTTCCTCTCGATTATGGTGCAATCTATATTTCACTTAACTTTAAAGCAGGAACATCAGATACAGTAAAACAAAATGTGAAAGATGCTATTATTGGAAACTTTACTAATAATCTTTCTGTTATGTCAATGACAACTAAATATACAGATCCTATTGATGTCTTTATGGAAGTTAACGTAGCATTTCAGTTTGATCCGGCACTTACTGGTAAAACTCTTGGTGCAATGGAAACAGATATCTATCAATTCTTGCAAACGTACTTTGCAGCTAATGTTGAAAACTTTGATACTGTCTTCCGCAAATCTAATTTAGCTACAGAGATCGATGCACTTGATACTTCTATTTTAAGTTCATCAATTACAGTAAAACCATCATTACGTCAAGATATTACTATTAATGCTCTTAACACATTTACTTTGAATTATCCAATTAAGATTGCTACACCTGATGATGTATTACATCGAGTTACATCATCGGCATTTGAATTTAAAGGTGTAGTAGCAACAATTAAAAATCGCTTAAAGTCAACTGTTTTAGAAATTCAAGACTTAGATGGAAATGTATTGCTTGATAATATTGGTGAATATAAAGCTGAAGCAGGTACAATTGCAATAAATGCATTTGAACCTTCACAAATTATTACTGGACATTCTTATCTTATTTTCTCTGTAGTGCCTGAGCAAGATTCTTTTATTAAGCCACTGAGAAATTATATACTGAGATTGGATACAGCTAAGTCTTCGGCAACTGCAACCATTGATCGTCAAACCACATCGTTAGAAGTAACCGTGTAATATGTCATTCGAAACACAAAAAGATTATTTTAGACTTGCACCAAACTTTAAAACTAGTTTAGTAAAGCAAGTACTTCCGGAACATTTTGCTGAAGACTATCCAGCACTTGTATCGTTCTTAGAAGGATACTACGAGTTCCTTGATTCAGATGATAACTTTGGAGGTGCCATCAATGAACTCCTTACAATACGAGATGTACAGGATGCTACTCTTAAAAATTTAGATTTTGTGTTTGATGAAATTGCACTTGGTATTTCTTCGGGCCAATTTTTATTTCCAAGAGAAGCATTATTAAACTTTGGAAACTTTTTTAGAGTCAAAGGATCTTTATACTCAGCCGAAGGTTTTTTTCGAGCATTCTTTAACGAAAACGTAGAAATTGTTTATCCAAAAGAAAGATTGATGAGAATTGGAGATACATCACAACAAGGTCATATCGGTGCTGAAGCTGATAACCTTTTACAAGATGGTAAAATCTATCAAATCTTTTCTGTATTAATTCGTTCACCTATTTCCCTTGTTACTTGGGAGACTTTGTATCGTAACTTTGTCCATCCATCAGGTTTTCACCTTGCGGCTGAAACTGTTCTTGAAGGTATCGGTAATGTAACAATCACTACAGCTGAATCTATATTTGATCCCTTTGCTAATACCACAAAAGTATATTCTGCGGCCACAATTGAATTCGGTACACCATTTGGTAGTGCTTCTTTACTAATACCTGACGATGCAGATGCAGATAGTGCATCACAGAGAATGAATCCATATGTTAAGATGTCGCAATACTCTGCGTTTTCACTGGACAGTATTGCATCGATGTATAGCAGTATAGATGAATGGGGCGGATACGTTCTTACTATGGATGAAGCAGATTCTACAGGATCTGCAGTTAGATTTGATCATACACTTAAAACGTTTGATCAACAGCAATTTCAAACTTATTCTTATGGTTCAACGAGTACTGTCTAGAAATCATTATAAATAACACTAATTAGATTGTAGGATATAAAATGGCACAACAAAATGTTAATGTAGGAGCAAGCGGTAACGATGGAACCGGTGATGATCTGCGAACTGCTGGTAATAAGATAAACAATAACTTTTCCGAACTGTACGGAGATGTTAGTGTTTTACAAGCTACTGCCGGTATTGGTGGAAGTGGACTATCATTTGATAGCGGCGGCATCCGATTTGAAGGATCTACTGCAGATTCACACGAAACATTACTTTTAGCATCTAATCCTACATCAGATAATACATTATTATTGCCGGATAGTTCAGGCACAATTGCAACAGTATCTCGTATTACACAGATTGTTGATAGTGCTTATGTGTCATTCATTACAGGAACAGCATTTGATTCAGCATCAACTATTACACTCATAAGAAATAATTCAGTTGACTCTGTACATGCATTATTATTAATTGATAGTGCTTATATTCAGTTTAGACAATTAACATCTACATTTGATTCGAATGAAGTAACAGATATTGTAGATAGTAGTTACGTAAAAGCATTTGCTGATAGTGCATATGTCAAAGGATTTATTGATTCAAGTCATGTGCATTCAGTAGTCAATATTCTTGATTCTGCCGCAGTATTATCAATTGCAGATTCATCACAACTCGATTCATCTGACATTATTCAAATGATTGACTCATCTTATACTCAAACAAGAGTGGATGTAGTTAATCTAAGGAACTATACAGTAGCTTCGGCTCCTAATACTCCACCTCATGGTACTTTGATATTCTGTACCAATGGAAACTCCGGTGCACAATGCTTAGCTGTTTATGATAGTAATGGTGATAGTGCCGCCGGCCCAGGATATTTTAGACGTATTGCACTTGGTGCAGAGATTAGTACATAAGGATTAGAAAATGCCAGCAGTTGTAACAGATGCCCTTAAACGACAAATTGCCTCAGACTTTTTTGAGCAATTTACGAGTGATTCAAAAAAGTATTATATTGGTGTAGGTAGATCCGAGCAATGGGATTCTTCAGATACCGTACCAACTCCAGTTAATACTCCTACAGAAATAAGTGGTTTTAGAGATGGAATGCAATCAGTTAAAAAAGTAACTGGTACTTCATTAGTTGTTCCTCGTAATAACTGGTCTTCGGGTGCTATTTATTCTCAATACGATGATCAACAGGGTGGTTATCCAACTAATCCATATTATGTTATGACTGATAATAATCAAGTTTATGTTTGTCTTGAAACCGGTCGCAATATTCTTGGTGTTGCTCAACCATCAACTATTGAGCCAACTGGATCAAATAATGATTCATTTAGAACTGCTGATGGTTATGTTTGGAAGTTTATCTTTACTGTATCTGCAGAACGTGGCAATGACTTTATGTCTTCTAACTTTATGCCAGTTCAACTTCAAGGTGCGACTGATTCCAACTCCACCGGTATTCAGTTAAAGCAAAAAGAAATTCAAGATAATGCTGTTGCAGGTCAAGTTTTATCATGCATTATTACAAATGGAGGAGCTAGTTATACTTCTAATCCTACAGTAACTATAACAGGTACCGGTTCAGGTGCGCTTGTGGATGCAGCGATTGACTCATCAACTGGACAACTCGTAAGACTTCGCATGCGAGATTCTGGTGCTTCAGCGCAGGTCTTAGGATCGGGTTATACAAGTGCTAATGTAGTAATTACTGGAGGTGGATCGCCTACATTAAATGCATCTGCTCGAGCAGTGCTTGGTCCGGACTCTGGTATTGGCAGAGATTCAAGAGAAGATCTTAAGTCAACTTCAATTATGTTCCATGCTCCATTGCTTGGAACTGATAGTGATTTTATTACTGATCAAGATTTTAGACAAGTTGGATTGGTAAGAGATCCTCTTACGCCAGCTGGTGTAGTATTTAATGATACAACTGGCAATGCTCTTTATAATATGTCGCTTTCTTCAATTGTCACATCTTTCACTAAAGATAAAACAATTGAAGGTGCTACCTCTACAGCAAGAGCTTATATAGATAATATTGATTCAAATAGATTATATTATCATCAAACAACTGCAACTGGATTTGGTACATTTGTATCAGGTGAAACAGTAGAAGAAGTTGATGGTGCAGGTGAAGGAGTGATTGATTCAGGTGCTGCTTTACCAGAAGTTGATCCAGAAAGTGGAGCAATTCTGTTTATCGATAATCGTTCTCCGGTAGTTCGAACTGCTGCTCAAAACGAAGACATTAAAGTTATTATCCAATTCTAAAGGTATAAAAAATGGCAATCACCCTCAGTAATACTATATTCCCATCTAAATATAAAGATGACTTTGCCGATAGTGATGGGTATTATCGCATGCTATTTAATAGCGGTAGATCGTTGCAAGCTCGCGAACTTACACAGATGCAAACAATTTTGCAAAAGCAAATTGAAAGACTAGGTTCTCATACATTTAAAGAAGGCTCAGTAGTAAAACCAGCAGAACAGATTCTTAATAACGCTTATGAGTTTGTAAAACTAGATCCTACATCAAATGCATTAGCTACTACTGGAATAGTGGGTACAACATTTACTGGCCAAACATCAGGTGTTACAGCTCGAGCGATTGAGGGTGTTCAAACAACTGGCTCTGATCCGAATACTATTTACTTCGCATATACAAATGCGCCGTCTTCGCAATCTGGTACAACTACAGTAAGGTTTACTCCTGGTGAAGTAATAACAAATGGATCTGCTGTTCTTACAGTACAGATTATTAATACAACTGCAGATCCTGCGGTTGGTCGTGGAACTCGATTATCACTTGGATCTGGTATATACTATGTTCAAGGTTATTTTGTATTCACCGAATCACAGTCTACAATTGTTTCAAAGTATACTGATACTCCTACAGAAACTATTGGTTTTACTATTAATGAAAAAATTATTGATGTAGATGATGACGATGGATTATATGACAATCAAGGAGCAACACCAAACGTATCAGCGCCTGGAGCAGATCGTTATCAAATTAAACTTTCATTGACAACTGAAACAGCAGCAGATGCTACTCTTAATTTTATGCCAATCTTGAATATTCAAGATGGTGTTGTTTATAGAAGCACAGATGAAAATAACGAATATAATATTTTAGGCGATGTAATTGCAACGCGCATTAAAGAAAATTCTGGCAATTATCTTGTTAAAAGATTTAAAATTGATATAGGAGAAGATTCTGACAAAGACCATCTTCTTGTAAATGTAAGTGATGGCATTGCAGTTATTGATGGTTATCGTGCTGCAAGATATACTCCAACAACAATTCGAATTACAAAGCCATCAGAGGTCACAGAAATAAATAACGAAGTTGTTGCTGCGGGTTTTGGTAACTATGTTTTAGTTAATGCAGTTATGGGTACTCACAATAATAGAGGCTTACCTAATATTAATACTTTCGAAAAGTTTAACTTAAGAAATGCGCAAAACCATGGTGGAGCTACTATTGGAACATGTAGAATTAGAGCAGTTTCTGCAGATACTGGCAATTTTGTAAGATATTATCTATTCGATATCGAAATGACAGGCACAAACAGTTTTAGAAATACAGCATCAATTGGTACTTCAGTAAATGACTATATTAACTTACATCGCCCATTGGGTAAAGCGATATTGTTTGATGTAAAGAAAAATCATGCTCTATTTCCATTACCACACAATAGGCCGCAATCTTTAGATGATATAAGCGTTACAACACAAAGAAGGTTTTCAGTCACAACATCTGGTGCTGGTGCAGCATCACTTTCTTTGTCAGCTTCAGGTGAAACATTTGCAAATGTGAATGACTGGTATTTTGCAAAAGCAGATAGCGATATTTTCACAGGATCTGTAGGTAATACTGGAGCCGGTGCTGCAGCAGCAAACTTGACCGGATTGCCGGCAAGTTCTACAATTGAAATTCTTGGATATGTAAACAAAGGGAAAGCTACAGTAAGAAACAAAACCCTAAATGAAACTACTGTTACAGCTTCAGTAGTTAATGGTGAACTACTTCTCGGAAAACCTGATATTTTTGAAGTAACTCGTGTACGAGAAAACGACTCTGACGGTAGAAATTTCTTTTCTAAATTTAATCTTGATAATGGCCAACGAGATACAATGTATCGAAACGGTAAATTATTACTTAAACCCGGAGTTGCATCTCCTAGTAATCAGGTTTTTGTAAGGTTTAAGTATTTTACTCATGGTGTTAATGGTGATTTCTTTTCTACTAATTCGTATATTGGTCAAATAGATTATGATAAAATTCCATCACATAGGATGACGAGTACCGGGCGACGAGTAAACTTAAGAAGGTTTCTTGATTTTAGATCAGTGATGGATGCTGATAGCGATTTTAGTAATACAGGCACCGGTGCACGAGTTAATGAGCTTCCACAAGTAAATGATACTGTTCAAGCTGACATATCTTATTACTTAAATAGAGCATATATTTTATATATTGATACAGAAGGTTCTTTAAAACTAGTTAGTGGTAGAGATAATTTCAATCCTTCTCCACCAGTAGTTCCTGATAATGTATTACCTTTGTTTAATATTTTTATGAATGGTAATACTCTTAGTGATTCAGATAATACAATACAAAAAATAGATCATCGTAGATATACTATGAAAGATATTGCTAAGTTAGAAGAAAGACTTGATAATATTGAAGAAGTAGCTGCGCTTAATCTTTTAGAAATGGATACTAAAAACTTTAAAGTTTTAGATTCTAGTGGTTTAGACAGAACAAAATCCGGATTCTTTGTTGATAATTTTTCTACTCAAATGTTTTCATTAACAGCTTCTGGTAATTATAGAGCATCTATTGACCCACAATTCAATACATTGTCTCCTTCTTTCTGTGAAGATAATATTAGACTTATTTATGACTCTGCGGCTTCAACAAACGTGGTTCGTAAAGGTGATAATGTATACTTAAACCACACGTCAGTGCCATATATTTCTCAAACAAAAGCATCTAGAGGTATACTACTTAATCCATTCGAAGCTGTGATTTATCAAGGTGATATTGAGCTTTCACCTTCTTCTGACGAATGGCGAGAAACACAAGTTAGAACTAAAAAGATTCTTAATGGTGGAACTAAACTTAGTACTAACCAAGCATATCTATGGAATAACTGGCAATGGAACTGGGGTGGAGTTGCACTTGCAGATTTAACAATTGGAAGCTCCACTAATACAAAAACAGATACCACATCTACTCAAATTTTTAGCAATACTAATAAAGTTGTATCAGAAGAAACATTACTTGAAGTTACGGCAGAACGAGTAGTTAATGTTGCGCTTATACCATTTATGAGATCACGTAAAGTATTCTTTAAGGCACAAGGTCTAAGACCTAGCTCAGTGGTGTATCCATATTTTGACGGAGTGCGTGTAGATAATTTTGTAAGAGAAGAAACATTTACACGGATGTCAACACTTGATATTGAATATGGCAACTTACATAATCAAGCTGGTGTACATCCGGATGGAACGAGCGCGCTTACAACTGATGTTAACGGTGCAGTTGAAGGATCATTCTTTATTCCTAATACTAATGCAATCAGATTTAGGACAGGAACTTTAGAATTTAAGATATTAGACATTAGTGCTAATAATGAGAAAAATTCTGGTACAATTGCTCGAGCTCTTTATGCATCTACTGGTTATTTAGATACGATTGACCAAGATATTTTATCAACTCGTATTCTTAATGTAGAACATTCTCAAACAATTGCTAATAGACCTCAAGTAAATTATGGTGGCGGTGGCGGTGATAATCATAATCATGGCGGAGGAAGTACTAGCTGGAATGGAGGTTATCAAGGTGCACAGGATACTTACAGTGATCATCATGGTTCAGGAATGGATACCGGCCACGATTTCGGCGGTGATGGTGACAATGGTGGCGGTGGCTCCGGTGGTAGCAGTGGTGGAGATGATCCGGGTGGCGGAACAGATTGGTAACAATGTATACATACAAAATAAAGAAGGTTAAATTAAAATGACAACTTCACTCGGATACCAGATTAATAGAAATCCTATAGCTCAATCATTTTATGTTGATCAGCCTACTGGATGTTACGTAACTAAAGTTGATCTTTACTTTAATGCTAAAGGATCGACAGCTCCAGTAATGCTACAACTAAGACCTATGGTAAATGGGTTTCCTTCTACCTCTGAAATAGTACCATCATCTACAGTATATGTTAATACAGCTAATGTTAATACTTCGGCCGATGTTTCTCTTGCAACAAGCTTTGAATTTGAAGAGCCAGTTTATCTCAAAGGCTTAACTGACTACGCTTTAGTATGCACAACTACAGATCCAAGCTATCAAATTTATATTGCTCAAATTGATGAGTATGAAGTAGGAACTACTGCAAGCCGAGTTAATCGCAACCCAGCATTAGGATCTCTTTTCTATTCTCAAAATGGTGGAACATTTAGTCCAGCACAACATCAAGATTTAACTTTCGTAATTCATAGAGCCGAGTTTACATCAACTAATGGAATAGTATGTTTAAAGAACGCTCCACTTCCTATGAAAATACTAAATGACAATGCTATTGAAACAACTAGTAGTAGTACTACAGTAAGAATTAAGCATAAAGGTCATGGTTTTTTACCTAATGATCCTGTGACAATTCTTGGTATGGATTCAAGTGCTACAATTGGTGGACTTGCAACTACACAAATTATGGGATCAAAAACAGTTCAAGCTATAGATTGGACAGGATATACTGTTACTGCAGGTGCTGCTGCTGATTCAGATGATATTGGTGGTGGAGTAAATGTAAAAGTGTCAAAAAATATTCCATGGTCGGTTATGTATTTGAATGAACAAAAATTAATGCCTACTACCACAAATATGTATACACAAATTAAAGGAACCACTGGCAAATCATATGCTGGAACTGAAACAGCTTATCAAAAAGAAGATGACTTTTTTAATATTGATACTAATAAAACTCAATATAAACCGAAACCTTATGTTGTAGCCAATAATGCAATTGAAACATCAGAACTTGGATCTAATGTAAAATCATTAGAAGTATACACAACTATGTTAACTCAAAATACTCATGTTACTCCATTATTAGATTTACAAAGATCATCGGCAACATTAATCGATTATCAAATTGATCGACAAGCATCCGGTGCTGCCACTGGTTTTAATGTGCCTATTGAATATGTAGCAGAAACAAATGCAAGAGGAGGATCTGCAGCTTCGAAGCATATCACTCGAACAATTAAATTAGTAGAACCAGCTGTAGGATTAAAGGTTTTACTTGCGGCGAATAAACCAACAGCAGCATCCTTTGATTTATATTGGAGAGCTTGCCCAGCAGACGAAGATTTACGAATTGTAGATTGGACACTTGCTCCAACTTCAAGTAATAATCCAGATGACACAAACAGATTTGTATTTAGAGAATATGAGTATCTTATTGGAGGTACTACCGGCACTTTACCAGAATTTGATAATTTCCAATTAAAGATTGTATTCCATTCTACTGATCGATCTAAGGTTGTAAGGATAAAAGATTTAAGAACAATAGCATTGAGTGTCTAATGAATAATTATATTAATGTAGAAGGTGATCCTAATTTTGTAAAGGATACAGAAACCGGTGCAATATTAAATACAAACAGAAGTGAAATTCAGCAAGCTCGAGCAAGAAAAAAAGCCAGGGTGCAACAGCAGAACGAATTAGATAATTTGAAAAAAGATGTAAGTGATATGAAGATTATGCTTTCAAAAATACTGGAAAAGATAGATGCCGCGTAAAGTCAATTATAATACTACTGATACTCTATCTACTTTTCAAACGAAAGTAAATTTAGAAGCAGATTATGTTGGTGATCTAGACGATCTTAATGCACAGCTTAAATTTGGTGCATCTTTTTACACGCCGGGTATTCTTGATTCTGCACAAGGTGGTTTTGCCCACCAACATTCTAATAGATCCATGTCATTAATAAATGCTCTTAATGCCATTGAAAGCGGATATGAGTATGTTCATGGATTATTCAATGATTCTACTGGTATACTAAATGTACATAATCTTCTTGCAGATTCTGGTCAATTTAATAAAGTTACAACCGGAACTCTTATTACTGATAGTGACTTTTTAATTTTAGATAGCGCAAGATTTAATAGAGTAGTCGGCCGATCATTAATCTTTGATAGTGCTCATATTGATAGTGCTAGGATTGATTTTGTTTCTGGTAAAGTTTTGAACTACGATAGTGGATTCAGATTAATTAACCAAGGACCTACTGGCGTTCTGGCGATCATGCATGGTGTTCCAGCATATTGGCCAGGAGCTGGAGATTTTAATATATTAAGATTTGACAGTGGATTAACTGCTGACAGCGGAGCTTTTACTAATTTATCTGGTATTAATCTAAATTATGATAGCTCAACACTTGATACTTTGAGCGTTGATAGTGTACATCTACCAAATAACACGTATATGAATGAGTTGTTATTAGAAAGTTCTACATTTGATCAATTAAACTTTGACAGTATTGGCATTACAGATCTTAAAAAATTAGTGATAACTGGTAGATCACCGCTTGATTCTTCCACTTCTGCAGCTGTGGGTTCTATTGTGTTAGGTGGACATTTAGTATCTACGAATAATGACTCAGCAATATTATAAATAGGTTTTAGAGGTAAAATATGGCACGTAAAATAAAAGTAAATACAAATGATGCTATTGGAAGTATGGTTTCCAAGCTTAATACTATGTCCAATTATCTTGGTGACCTCGATGATCTAGACTCAAGTTTTAAGATAAGTCAATATGTTGATAGCCCTGATGTTGGTCACTATGATGATTCAAGTTTTGTAAAAGCTATTAATCATTTGAATTACGAGCTTGACAGTATGAATTCATACTTGACAAGTGGTACAGCTACTATAAGAGTAGGTGGCATTTTAGGCGATAGTGCTACATTCACTCGATTAACAGTTGGAGAACTTATTGTTGATAGCGCTACAATTGATTCTGCCACAGTAACATTATTAAGAGGTTCCAGTCTAAGGTATGATAGTGCTACATTTGATTCTGCAAGAATTACTAATCTATCTGGTATTAATATTAATTATGATTCAGCTGATTTTTCAATTATAAAATCTACTGCAATTTTTGGTGACTCCGCTAGAATTACCAGCATTTCTGGTACCGGAGATTTTAACTTTGCTAATGGTCATATATCAAATTTATATGTAGATAGTGCTGGAATTGTAAATGCAAGTGTTGAAAACTTTGATGCCAATATTGCAAACATTAGTAATATACTTTCAATGGACGGTGTAGATATGACAGATGTTCATCAGTTTACTATTAGAGATTCACTTGGAGCTATTCTGTTAGGTGGATATTTGATGTCTACAGATTCTGCACTAAGCATACCATAAGGATATATAATGGCTGTAAGACGACCACTAAAAAGGTATGGCCTTTCTGGGTTACAGGAAATGACTGCTGCTGAGGTAACGGCACTAATAAACTATGCAGTTTTTAAGTATGGCCAATCTCCTGCAGTTACTTTATCAGTTGTTGCTAGCGGTAACTTAGGAAACATTTCAGATACTCGTAAAGAAGCTGGTGCTGCATCATCTCAAACAGGTGGAGCTTGGCCAGCATCACAAGCGTTTCCGGTTGAATCAACAACGGCAGAACCCGGAACAGTTACAGTTCAATGGAATAAAGTTCAACAAAGTTTTGTTAGTCCATTAGACCCTACTTTATCTACAAATCTTAATCCATGTTATTATGATCCTGTTACTGGTATTACCGAAATGACTTCTGCAGATATGTTAGATACATTTATTGGTCCAGCGATAGATATTGTTACAGCAAATACTGTTAGTGCTTCTACTGCTGGAACTTATTTTGTATCAGCAAATGCTTCTGAAACAGACTGTACTACATTAGGAATAGTTTTTAAAGATACTCGAGCTAATCCTTCTTTATATTCTGCAGCTGGAATTCCTGAAGCTCTTGACCAACCTCAAGACATTCAGAATTATTATTTGCATTTAAGAAATAATACTGCAACAAATCCAGAGCCATTACCATCAAGCAGCAGACCGGTTAGAATTTATTATAATGGCTCTGACGCTGAAGGCGTGCAAGAAATACCTCAATACGGAACTTATAGTATGAACACTTTATTCTTAAATTATATGCAATGGTATACCACTCAAGTAACAGGAAGTAAGATTACATATAACTGGAGTGGTAGTGGCAATAGCCGAGGTTCAATGACAGATACTATTTTAAATGGTTCAGGTAACTATCAGCAATATGAAGCAAATGCTAATGACTATCGTGCACAAGAGTTTCCTAATGGATCAGCCGTCACCGCGCAAACACATACACTAAAAATTCTTAGGAGTTAAAATAATGAGATTTATCGATGCATATTTTACTAACAATGAAAGAACTGTTGTAAGTATATTGTGGGAAAATGATAAGAAAGAAGTAGTAGAAGAAACAGTCTTGGCAGAAGCAAATGAGGCCGGATGGGAAAATCTTTTGAATCAACCTGAAGTTACTATTGATAAGTTACATGAAAGAACTGTAAATAGAAATAAAGAACAGCGCGCTCTTTTCGAAGAACAAATAGTAGAGATTGCAAAACGTGAAGGTACACTTTTAAAAATTTTAGAATTTGACGAAAAAAATACTGATTCTTACAAAAAACTTTTAGATATTATTTTCACTAAAGACGAAAACGAAACCCGCGCAAAAGAAAATTTGTTTGCTTTTAAACTTTCGTTGTTTGAATTTGAGGCCATAAAGAATTCAACTGACAGAGAAACAAAAGCTAAAATACGAAAAGCGGCTAATACCATTGATGCTTTAGAATCAGCAATTCAAATCATAAAACAGAATTAAATTCCTTTGTAGACATATGTAAAAAATGGCATGCATCTGATTTAGGATAGTTTTTATCAACTAAAAAATTCCATGCTGGACCAATATCCGTATATGGTACTTTATATTTTTCTATAATATACGATAAATAAATTTCATTATTAGCAGCATATTCATTCGAATATTCTAGATTTATTTTCTTTTCCCTATTTTGAAATTGTATAAGATTACAAATTTCTTTTGTTATACCAAACACTCCGGTATTTATTACATTATGCTCAGAAGAAATTCCTTCAGATTCTAGCATTAATCGTTTTATATTAATTTTCCAAAGAGGCGCTAGTGTTCTATGACATAACAATTTACTAAAATCGTGATATTCAAAAAAATTTATTTCGGTCTTTGGTATAACATCTAAATCTAAATACAAAACTTTGTCATATTTTTGAGCTAAGTCTTCTGCAATATAAATTTTCATGAAATTTAAAGTAATAAAATTAATTGTATTTTGATGTTTTATATTGTAGTGTTTATATTCTGCGTTACAAAGCTCTGCATACTTTTTATGTTTTTCTATTAAAATGTCTTTGTAAGCTAGCCACTGTTCAGATATATCTTTAGGTTGATTATAATTACTAAAATCAATCCATATGTCAAATATAATGTTTGTCACACCAATTCCTTACATAATTAAAATCCTTACTTATACAGTGAATAAATTTTGTTTCTTCTGGTATAAAGCTCCACTTATCCATAAAGTAGTGCCAACCAGTTTGATATAGATTCTGATACTTTAAACCTTGACCAAATAACTTATAAGCAAATATTGTTTCATTATCATAGCCAAACAGATTTCTAATATCATCTGGCCAAAATTCATCATTAATAAGATCAGTCATAAAATCTATTGTCTTTTCGAAATTGCCAAAATAGTCTAGTTCGCTTAAAGATTTTTTATTAGCACCTATAATACCAGTATTAAATACAGGATGAATTTCACCTAGCATTGCCCGTGCATTCCAGTATTTTGCAAGAGGAGATCGTATAGTATGGTGTTGCCTATGTCTATCTTTACAGAACCAATCTTCTGACATAATTGCAATACCTTTTGATAGATCCCAAACTTCAAAAAAGTTTTCATTTGTCACTGGTATAACATCTAAGTCAAGATATAGTATTTCTTCATAGTCTAAAGTATATAAGAGATGTATCTTATAAAAATTAATGATATTATATTCAGATATTTCAGGACCAAACTGTTTACTAAATTCTATATAATCGTCGTCATATGTGAAATGCTTATACTCAACGCCAATCGTATCAGCATAGGCTATTTGCTTTTCTAAAAGCCATTGATAGTTGTCATTAAACTTTTTTTGATTTTCAAAATGAGATACCGGTTTTTGTATATCAATATAAAAACTGTAGATTACTCTGCGCATAGTTTTCCAATAAGAGTGTAACGTGTTCCTCTATCATCTTCTACTTCATCTTCTATTATGATAGTTGCATTGCGTGGCAATTGAGAATAGAACTCTTCAATACTATCAACACAGTTAGTGTGTGTTGGTATATCATGCATGTTATTCGATTGAAAAGCAAAATATGCATTACTTTTATATAGTGGTGGAAGTTCAGACATGTTTGGCATATGTTCGCAAGAAGTATTAATAATGAGATTTGCTTTTTCTATCCAAGAGCAAATTTTTTCATCCCATACGTCACGACTAGACCAACTGATATTATTATACATTGTAAAAAGTCTACGTTTCCCCACACTTGTTACACGATCGTCAATGTCAATACAGTATATATGATTTGCTTCTTTAGTTAGAGCAGGCACTAATATACTGCCGAACCAACTACCTAGAATTGTAACGTTAGGTTGATCTAAATTGAGAGATTCAATATGACCTAAAAGATTTTCTTTTGACTTAAATTGATTTAAGCTATATGAATCAAGAAGATCAGGATTTTCTTTTGATTCATTTATAATATTCTTAAATAAATCAATTCCAATATTTTTCAAAGCCATTATAGCCCTCATTATCAAATGGTTTATTAATACCTAAATTCCATCCATCAAAAATACAAACGGGTATTTCTGGTCTATAGAAAAGTCTTTTTATACCATGCCCATATAAATTGTAGTTAAACTTATTTGTTCCATATAATCGTGAATAGGCTTCACCTTCTGGCAAATATAATAATTTATCTGAATGGTTGTAATATAAGTAACGATCTATTCCAGCGTATTTCCATATATAATGTTCATAGTTATTATAAAATGATTTCCATATATCAGTACAATCACCATTCCATATCATAATAGAAGAATTAATATCAACATCAAATTCTTCTACTACTATTGACATATATGGTTTCCAATATGCTTTTACTAAACATATCATATCATCTACACAATAATCTTTAAAGTGTGTAATGTCATTTTGAATTACAACATCGAGATCTAAAAACATTGTAAGAGTTCTAGTGGGATATTCGAAGAGAGTAAGTTTCCACCACCATTTTTCTAAATCATAATCAGGCAATGGTTGGATAATAACGTTACGATCAATGCCATTTGCGTCTTCAGTATAACATATAAAATTAAAATCACACTGTAAGTTTCGCTTTACCATTTTATAAAGTCTATTCACATGAAATGAATCAAACTTATTACCCCATTTTACACATACAATATTCATTAATGAACTTTTTTCCATTCGTGATATTGTTTTGTTATATTTGCATACCATTCTTTTTTTAAAGGAGATTTAGTTTGTGGACCATTAATATTATAATTGACATTTTTTCTTAAGTATGGATTGTCAGGATTAAAAGGTCTATTCGTATTAATGAATAGTAAACTGAAATTTTCTTGTTTAGCAATTTCTACCGCTTTATCCATGTCATCAATGTTAAAATCAAAAATAATATATTGCCAAACTATATTATGTCCTTTATCTCTACCGTGTAGCATTCTACTCCAAACTTCTTTGAAATTAGAACCTACTCTATATAATTCACTTTTTTCATCAATACCATCTACTCCAAAGTACCAAGCATTTTTTCCTACACCGTATGAAAAAGCTTCATCCCACCAATTATCATCTTTTCCTCCGCCAACTGTAGAGATCTTAGTAAATTTGTTTTGTTCAGCACACATTTTTAAAAAAAGTAAAAACTGAGGATGATATATTGGATCTGATATCTGACCACAAAAATTCATTGTATTATAAAAATCTAGAATTTTTTGTAATTCATTAACACCAATATCAAATGAACGTTTAATTTGATTTTGTGTATATGTTTTTTGTCTAACGCATTGTGGACACCGAAATACGCACCTATAAGAAGCATCAATATTAGGTTTAGACTGTGCTTGTCTAAGAACATATTCGTCACTAATCCTTCTCATTCATAATCCTTAGTTCTTCCTTAGCTTCAGACTGTATTTCATCTAAATTTATATTTAATCCGCATTTCTTTTTACACATATATGATGCATTATCGGGATCGTTTAATAAAGTGCTAAAAAAGTTTTCCCACTGATCAGACGTAAATATATCATCTAAACGATCATTATTAGATAATAGTAGTTCTTCATCTTTTAAACCACATTCTTTAATATATCGATAAACAGGCGGATCATCCATCCAACAACACGGCAACATATAACCATCAGAAGTGTAAGCTGCTGGCTGTAATTCATATAAGCATTTAGGATTAATCTTCATGTTACTTTAGCTATATAACGATTGTTAATAACTACCATATCTAATTGTGTTTTATTAAAAGTATTTATAGCATCTTCCGGAGTTTCAACAATCGGTTCTTTACAATTAAAACTAGTATTGAGTACCATTGGTATACCAGTTGCTTGATAGAACCCTTGTATTACATCGTAAAATTTTTCATTTTGTTTTTTATTTACTGTTTGTATTCGTGCAGTACCATCAACATGCGTTACGCCTGGAATTTTATCTGATTTAACAGGCATAATGCGAGACATGTATGGACTTGGTTGATTTGTATCAAAGTAATCTTTATAATGACCTTCCATAACTGATGGCGCAAATGGACGAAAGTCTTCTCTTTGTTTAATAGTTTTATTAATAATGTCTTTAATTTTAGGATTACGTGGATCTGCAAGAATACTGCGGTTGCCAAGCGCTCTATTACCTGATTCAGATTTACCATTAAACCATCCTACAATCTTACCAGCTGCGATTTCTTCACCAACTTCGCGAGGCGTAATAGGGTCTCCTCCATCAAAGGTGTATTCCTTGCCGGCATATATTTCCGGTATATGAATATTGTTATTTAAAGTATAGTCAGCATGCATATAAGTGCCAAGTGATTGACCTTCATCTCCTGGCGCGGGTGGTACATGTACCTTATCATAATGCTTTGTAAACTCTTCGTTCATATATCCGTTATATGCAACGCCACCAGCAACGCAAATGTTATCACAGGATTTAAGAGGAAGAACATGCTGTTTTACAAGCTCAATGGTATGATGCTGTAATGTTGCGGCTATGTCTTCTTTTTTAGCATTTAGTAGGTAATCATAATTTTGGTTTTCGATTGCTAGATGTATTGCAATATTATATTCACCGTAAGCTGATAATCCCATAAGCTTACCGGCACCAAGATCACCGAACCCTAATCTTTTCGAAAAATAATTCCATTGTAATCCTATTTGTATTTTATCTGATAAGTCAGTAATGTTACCGTTTTTATCAAAGAAAACACATTTATAATTCCAACCCCTACCATCAATGGCTAAAACATCTGACTGAGAAAAACCTGATGTTAGTAGTGCATAAACGGCATGTGATTGGTGATGATCTATATAGTACAGATTATCTTCATACCAATAATCCCATAACGTTTTAGGTTTAAAAGATAAACACTTATGATTAAATCCCGTGTTTTCTATTCCACCGATTGTGACAGTAATACAAAGAGGATTATTTGGTTTATAATAATCATTAAAAAATTCTTGCGTCTTATCAAAGTTATGCTTGATACGACTATGTCTTTCTATTTGATTATGGTATGTTCCATCATATGTATTGTGATCGTGTGGTCCAATTGCTACACTAAACATTCCCTGCTTCCATAATTTTTAATATCTGATTGTCTGTTCTTTTTTCAATATGTTCAGTACATTTCTTACAATATTCTTCAAACTCAAATAATTCATAGTTCATCATCTTATCTATGTTTTCTTTTGTAACATCAAATTGTCTTGATCCATTAATTACCTTTTTACTGCAATGTCTAATTTTTTGAATCTCGAAATCTATTACTGGTACTTTTGGAAATGCTGCACACATTCTACGTTCAAATTCGGGTGCTTGTTCTTCTATATCATAATCAGGCGCTCGTGAGTTAAAATGTTTAAACTGTGTATTGTTATGATCAACAATAGACAGATCAAAGTTTTCGCGATACTTAAAATAGTTTGGTGTCATAATAATTACGTTATAATTGTTTTTATCATTTTCTTGAAAGAAGTCGTAGTTGCCAAGCTTTTCAATATTATCTTCATAAAAGTCTAAGACCAAATGTTCTTGATATACAATTGAAGGATCTTCTAGAATATGCGGGTAGCGTTTACGTACAAATGAATTTGATAACACTGATGGTACAAGATTCTTATGCTTCTTAATTTCATTTAACACTTCATCTAGATTTTTAATAAGACCCGGCTCTCCACCTAGCAATTGTATACGTGCTTTATATGGCGACAAATACTTAAGTGTATTACTTAAGAACTTCATATGTACATTAAGGTTTCTCATTTCTAAAGTCCATGCCGTACAATAATGACACGACTTATTACAAGACTTTGAGAGGTAAAAGTCTATTGCAAGATAGCCTTCCTCATTTAATTGTTTTATATTTTTCATTGTGTACACTGCCGTACGCAAACCCCGCAAGGTTTATCACTTTCAATATGTTCTTTAAGTTGATTTTGATAGAAGTCACTCATTAAAATATCATGAAGAGTTTTGGTTTTTAAGTTATACTTCCCTAATGCAACATCATTACCATATTTTGTTATGAACTCCTCATTAATGACATCGCGTATATTAATATTATAATGCCAATAACAGCAGGGATATACATTACCATTTTCATTAACGTAGACTTTATTATCTCTAGCCCATTCACAAGTTATCTTCGCCAATCTCTTACCGTCCTACCGTCTTCTTCATATACATCTAAGAATCTTTTATCAGTTGTTTGCTCTAATATATATTCTTTGTTTTTCCATGTGTATTTACACGTAGGAACTCTGGTAAATCTATTAGACTGAAAAGGCTTATGAACAATACCACGCTCGTTACACCATTCAGTTATTTTATCAATTTCATGTTGATTATGTTTAAACACTACAGTAAAAACATGAGTTTGATTATTAGTCATTGCAAAAGTTTCACAGTTATTCATTACTTTTTCAAGGTTTGTATTTCTACGATAAAATTCATGAGTTTTTTGAGTAATACCGTCAATGTCAAAAGTACCTGACATTCTATTTGTTAATGAACCTATACGCCAGAAAAACTCTTCATCTCTTAGAGATCCATTTGTGGAGAAACTAATCCACGCGTCTGAATTATCTACTATATGCTTAAATATATCCTCAACATAAGGATTCATCATCACATCTCCCCACTGGCCAGAAAAATGAAATGACAATATTTGTGAATAAGACTTTTTATATATATCAATCCATTCATTTAAATTAATATGCTTAAGTTTTACGTATTCGTTTTTAGTTAATCCATTATGATTTGTTCTAGAACACTGAGGACACTTAGCATTACAATGCGTAGTCAATTCGCATAACACATTGTTTTTAATATTTAACCACATTATATGATATCATTCTGCATATTTTACAATTCTATCATAATTAGGTCGCACATCCCACGTACGAGCTTCTTTAGATAATTCATCAGTGCGATATATATCGCCAATACCAATTGCCATTAACAAGCATGGGGGCATTTTCACAAATGGTAATTTTTCCCAGTATTCTAATTTTGATTCAAATGAAATTAAATAATTTGTATCTATATTTTTTTCTATACATAATGCACTTACCATTCTAGCAAATAGTCCTACTTCAATATTAACTACATTTTTATATCCTTTAAGAACATGATCTTCATACCAAGCATCCATGTAACATCCACCATCACGTAAATGTATTTGCCATTTACTAGGATTATCTTCTACTCTTGGCGTAAATATTAATAAGTATTCACAAGTGACTACACTTTTTTTACAAGGGTTTATAGGCCATTTGTTAGGCAAAGGATTTCGCGCATTGACATTCCTCTCCTTGGCTTGTAAAATATCAAATACTGCATCTTTATAGTGCTGTTGTTCTGGTCCTATTACATGCACTTCATATGGCATAAAACCATTTTTTGACGGTGTAACTTTCCAAGATTGCCACAATATTTCATCAATTATTTTTGGATCTATACTATATTCGTCTTGAAACTTATAAACAAATTTCCATTTATCTAATGCGTTAAACATCATGCCATAACTCCGATCACCATAGCGGTTGTTAATGCTTCTTCGTCTGTTACATAAGGATGACAAGGTAAAGATAAAATTGTATCACTCGCTATTTGTGCGTTAGGACACGGCTTTAACTTAAACATATTGTTAGCCGATAGTGGTTTATCATAATGGATTTTTGCTCCGAGTTCATCTTTTACTTCATCACGTATTTCTTTGTTTTCAAACCTTACCACATATTTATGGTAATTATGAAGCATGCTTATATCATCTGGTATCTGGCTTATAACCGGTATATCTTGCAATGCTTCATGATATTTATAGGCAACTTGAGTTCTTAACAACTGTAGTTCTTTGATACGGTCAAACCTCATTTCAATATATGCTGCATTCGTATAAAACATTTTTGAATTATAACCAAGCATTTCATGGTCGGCGCCTTTGCCATGTCTTCGAAGCTTACGAAGGTAGTCTGCAATTATTTTTACATTGGTAAGTACCATGCCTCCACCAGAAATACCCGATATAACTTTGTTGCTATTGAAACTAAAAGAGCTGATATCACCAATTGAACCAGCATATCTACTTTTATAAATCGAGCCTAAAGATTGTGCAGCGTCTTCTATAAATGTTATATTGTTTTCTTTGCAATACTTTTCTATTTCTTTTGTTTCAGTCATATTACCAAACAGGTGAGTGTAGATAAGTGCTTTAGTTTTACTCGTAGTTTTCTTTTTAATCTCATCAAATGATATGTGGTAAGAATCTAAATCAATATCACAAAACACCGGTGTGGCTCCAGCCATGAGAATACAAGACGCAGATGATATCCACGAAAAATCACTGACTAGTACTTCATCACCCGGACCAACATTAAAACATTTAAGTGAAAAGAATAATGCGTCTGTAGCACTATTGACAGCAACGGCATATTCACGGCCAACATACTTTGCAATCTTTTTCTCTAAAAACTCTACGTTCTTTTCATTATCTTCTTGCATTACCTTATCAAATAAGTTTTGATATAGCTCTTTATTTTTAAGATAGTCTTGATCCCAACCTTCATACTCCATATCTGTAAAACCAATCTTTCGCTTCTGTTAAGTTTAATACATATTTTTCATAATCTAATTTAATTTTAAAAATCTTCTGTGGCATATTCACGTTAAAATAAGAACATAGCGAATTATGTGCATCTGGCATATGATCTTCTAAGTATATTTTTGTTCCATCCCATGTATTAAGTAAATCTTCATGATACCAAAAATATTCAATATTATAATGAGTAACATAAAATGGTTTTAAATTAGAAATAATTCTTTCTTCAACAGGATGGTTTCTAAGTGAATGGGTAAATTCATCTTCCCATTCCGAATTGCCGAGTTGATCTCTTAAATTATCTTGAATAACATAACTAAGAAAAGGGTTCCATTTGTTTTTTCTATGCAAAATGACTTTTTCCCAATCTTTATAAAATTCATCGAACCAACCTTTTATATCCATATTACATTCTATGAAGTGAATAGGAATTACTTTATGAGAATATTCTATTCCTTTTTTTCTTTGTTCTTCTAAAAATTTTATTTTTAATTCTATGGACGAAAATTTATCACCGAGCCATATATTATCTTGATAAGTATCTTGATAAGAAGCTACATGGTAATGACCGGTATAAAACGAAGTATTACGATAATTTAAAAATTCTGTCGAATTATGAATAGATAACACGTGTTTAGATGTATTAGCACACTCAATATACTTATGTACTAGCCTTGAGCCATATCTTCTATTAGTAATTAAAATTCTTTTCATATGGTTTCTACTATAGCCTCCACATTTGGTTTTTTAATTGGCCTGTCAAAATAGACTTTAGCACCTCTATTAGTAGCTTCAAATATTATATCTTTCTTATAGTGTATACATTCTTGTATAATCCTTGGTGCAGGATCTAAAATACTCTTAGTGTAAATATATGTTTCAAATATACCTAGCACATTAGGAATAGGCACTACAAGATTATTAAACCTTGAGTTAATAACACCTATGTCATATATCATAATACCATGATCGGGATATTTTTGTATTACAGATTTTGCTGCATTATAATATTGACTGTTAGTACCGTTAAACAAATATTTAAATTGTATGTCTTTTTCTATTGGCTTGTAAATATCAAACCAAATTCTTTTTTCAAATGGTTTGCCTTCACCATTTGGATATATGTCATAGTCACATAAGTCTATTACTTCTTCAGGACAAAAATATTCTAATGCTTGGCTATATTCTACCGGATGGTTCTCAGAATATACTGATATAACTTTATCTCTGAATAGTAAATGCAATAAAAGCAATTGATCTATTTTGTATGATTCTCTACCTTTGTAACCAAGAGTCATCATACTTCTGCCCATGATTAACGACACACCGCTATATGCAAAATCATCTACAATCACATTGTCATAAAAAGTATATTTTTCTGTAATAGCATTAAAGTAGTCTTCTTCAGTAAACATTGGATGTGATATGATTATAAGACATGCGTGAGTACCTATGCTATTAAGATAGCTGCAGTACTCATAACTATAATACAATAGCCCATCACACGGCTTAGCCGTACATACAATATTTATCATTATTATCTCCTATTATACCATATTTATTCGTGCTTGTAAACCACTTTTTTTATAAATAAAGTAAAGAATATGTTCGAGTTACTTAGTATCGAGTGGTAAAATGGCAGAGTACGAAAAGTTCGATATTGATCAAGGATCAGATATCGCAATTCAACTAGATCTAGTTGATCAGAATAATAACACAAAAGATCTCACTGATTTTAGTGCAGCTGCTAAAATGAAGCGCACCTTTAATTCAGACTCCTCAGACACCACTACATTTTCCGCAGCGATAACAGATGCAGATGAAGGCGCTGTTACATTGTCGCTTACTAATGCTCAAACATCAGCTTTAAAAGTTGGTACATACGTATATGATGTTGAAATATCTTTCCAAGATAGCGCAGACAATACTATTATCGAGCGAGTTCTTGAAGGAAAGATAAGAGTCCATCCTAATGTTACATAGGTAAAAACATGCCGGCACAAAAAACACTAGTAAAAAAGATTACAGTAGGCATACCAATTGCTAAAGTTGTTGGAGCTTCAGCTCAATCTCTAACAGACTTAACAGATGTTGCTTTTGGTAACCCGGAGGATGATAATATATTACAATATAACGCATCGTTGGGTAAGTGGGAAAGTGTTGCTCTTATTACTGGAGGAACATTCTAGTGCCATTAAAGATTCAAATAAAAAATAGTACTACTACCAAAGTTATACCTGATGCCGCGGTAGACCAAGGAGAACTCGCGTACTCATTTGTAACAGGTGATAGTGATGGCGGTGATCGACTTGGTATAGGTAATGCTACCGGCGGTGTGGATATAATCGGTGGTAAATATTTCACTGATATGTTGGACCACCCTGAAGGTACAGTTAAACCTTCTAGTGTTATTATTACAGACGCAAACAGTAAGATCGATATACTTAAAGTTGATGATCTAACACTTGATGCATCTCAAATATCGAATACATCCGGTGATATTACTATTAGTCCGACCGGTAATTTATCCGTAAACAGTAATAAGATAACGAATGTCACCGATCCTGCTTCGGCACAAGACGCTGCTACTAAAAATTACATTGATACAAAAGTAATAGCCACTGCTAGTGGTGATACAAATCCGTCAGGCACAGGACAAATTGTAACTGGTGAAAATATATTTATCAAAGGCGGTTGGGGTGTTAACACTACAAGAATTGATCTTGCTGGTGGACCACAAATTAGTATTGACCTTGACTCAGCACAAGGTACATTTGAAGTACTCTCTGTAGACAATATTAAGCTTGATGGTAATACAGTAGGAACCACATCCGGTGATTTAACACTTGATCCTGCAGCGATTGGTGATAATACTGGTACAGTTATTATTGCTGGTAACTTACAAGTTGATGGTACTACTACAACTTTAAATAGTACTACACTTACAATTGATGATAAGAATATTGTATTAGCTTCTGGCGCAGCAAATCCTGCGGCCGCAGATGGAGCTGGTATTACAATTGATGGCGCTGATGCCACAATGCTATATGTTCAGTCTACTGACACATTTAATTTTAATAAGAAAATAATTGCTCCTAATATTGATATTAATGGAGCAGGTTCATTTACTACGTTGACTGGTAAGTATCTTGGATTTGATTCAGATCTTCAAGCTACTACTACTTCTAGATTACCAGAAGGTACTAATTTATATTACACTACTGCTCGAGCTGATTCCGCATTTGATGCATCATTTGCTGCAGCTTCAACAGATAGTTTAAGTGAAGGCTCAACAAATTTATATTTTACAGATGCTCGAGCAAGAGCAGCAATCAGTGCAAATAATATAAGTGGTGATGGTAGTGTAGCATATAATAACTCTACCGGAGTTTTATCATACACAGGTCCTAGCGCAGCTGAAACAAGAGCACACTTTAGTGCGGCTGGAGATCTTACATATAACTCAGGTACTGGTCAATTTAGTGTTGACGTAGAAACAATTTACACTAAAGCGAATTTTGATTCAGATTTAGGATTGGCTAATACTGGTCAATTACCAGAAGGATCTAATCTTTACTTTACTAACGAAAGAGTAGATGATCGAGTTGCAGCATTATTATCTGCAGCTGAAGGATTAGATGCCGCATATGATGATGGAACCGGTGTTCTTACACTTTCCGCTGAAATTGCAACTCAAACAAATAAAGGAGTAGCTGCATTCGACTCAGTTGACTTCATAGTTACATCAGGTCAAGTCGAAATCCGCACTATTGATTGTGGAACGTTTTAACTTATAAATAGTCCTTATTAGGAATCAAACATGGCTACACCTAAAGTACTACTCAAAAGATCTTCCGTTTCAGGAAATGCACCATCCGCTAGTGATTTAGAATATGGCGAATTGGCAATTAACTTTGCTGACGGAAAGATTTATTATAAAGATAATTCAAATGCAGTAAAAGCTTTTATTGATTCAGCAAGAGTTGAAACAATTGCTGCGGCTGTTGAAGTAGTAGCCTCATCCCAGCTTGATTCTGGTGAAGTAACATCGCTTATTGATTCATCATATATACAAGCACGAGTTCCTTTATCATATCTTAGTGGCTTAATCGATTCATCATATATACAAGCACGAGTTCCTTTATCATATCTTAGTGGCTTAATCGATTCATCATATGTACAATTACGAGCAGCATTTGATACTAAGTTTGCTGCTAAATCGACTAGTGATTTGTCTGAAGGATCTAATCTATATTATACGAAAGCACGTGCTGATTCTGATATTGCATCATCTTTAAATGATTCTGGTAATACAGTTAACATTACTATCAATAATACTATCACTGATACTGTTGATAGTGCTTATGTATTAGCACGGGTTAATGAAGCACCATTTCTTGATTCTGCTAGTGCAATTAACCTTATTGATTCTGCATATATTCAAGCTAGGCAAATTGACTATTTAGATTCATCACTTGCAAGTCAATTAATTGATTCTGCTTATGTTCAACTAAGACAACTTGGTTCTGGTCTTGATTCTTCATTAACTCTACAACTTATTGATTCTGCTCATGTAAGAGGTAAGATCAATAAAGCATATGTAGACGGTTTAGGAATCAACGCAACACAACTTGATGGTCAAGCCGGATCTTATTATTTAGATTATACAAACGCAACTAATAAGCCGGCTATCCTCGATAATACAAACGTCAATAACCTCATTGATGCAAGAGTTGATAGCGCTTACACACAACTACGAGTATCAAATCAAGGATTACGCACAACAGATTCTGTAACATTTGCTGGAATTACTGTCACTGGCACAATGACTACAGTCCATTCGGATAATCTAAGAATTAAAGATCCTCTTATTCATCTTGCAGATAGCCAAACCATAGGCGATCAATTCGATATTGGTTTTGTTGGTCACTATTCAGATAGCGCAAATGGACCAAGTAAACATACCGGTCTTGTAAGAGACGCATCTAATTCTCAGTATTACTTGTTTAATGAGCTAGTCCAAGACGGCCTTGATTCAACTGATAACTTTATTCAAGTTGGTGGAACTGGCTGGGCTCTTGCAAATCTTAATGCTGCTAATATTACGAGTAACTTAACTGGAAACGTTACAGGAACAGTAAGTAGTTTAAGTAATCATACTACAGATAACTTGGCCGTAGGTTCTTCTAATCTTTATTTTACTAACGCACTAGCAGATGCTCGAGTTAATGCAGTTGCAGATTCTGACTATATAGAATTAAGAAGGCCTCCCGAATCTGTCTTTGTTGTAACACATAGTGGTTCTTCTGCTTATACATTTAACGGTGACGGCTTTTCATCAGGCCGTAATAATCCTACCTTATATCTTACACGTGGTAAAACATATAAATTTGCCATGGCTGTATCTGGCCATCCATTCCAAATTAGAGTTTCAAATGGTGGTTCAGCATATAATACTGGTGTAACAAATAACGGCGCGGTAACTGGAGATATTCTTTTTACTCCAGATATGAATGCTCCAACTTCGCTAGTTTATCAATGTACTATTCATTCTGGCATGGTTGGCAATATTATTGTTTTAGATGATACATATGCATCTTTAACCGGTACACCAACAATACCTGTTACTGGAACAGACTTTGCCGATTCAGCTTGGATTCTTGGTCAGATACCAAAGGTTGGTGTAGATTATGTTGACTCAGCTTATGTAGCATCAGTCTTACCAAAAACGGGTGTTGACTTCGCAGATTCTTCGTGGATTGTAGCTAACTTTCTCGATTCTGCTTTAACTACACAGTTAATTGATTCTGCTTACATCCAAGATAGACAGGCCGGTGGTGGAGGCGGAACAGTTGATTCTGCTTATGTCGAATCTGTTAGCCTTGACTCAGAAAGAACACAGCTTCTTATTGACTCTGCTTACATTCAATTAAGGCAAACATCTGGTGGTGGAACATTTGCACTTGCTGGTAATACCGGTTCACATACATTTAATACTGCAACTGAGACGTTAACGTTCTTAGGAACTACTGGTCAAATTAATGCGGGTATTGCATCAAATAATGTAACACTAGCTTTAGATCAAAACATTAATAGTATTACGAGTATTGCTTTCGAAGGCGATTCGGCAAATGCTCATGAAACAAAAGTTCAAGCTGTTAATCCTACAAAAGATAATACAATTAGCTTGCCCGATTCAAGTGGTACAATAGCATTACTTACTGATATTACTACTGGTGGAGGTGGTGGTACTACCGATTCGGCCACTGTGCTAGCACTGATTGATTCTGCTCATGTTCAAGCAAGGCAAAGCATAGAAGCAGCATCTCCTCTTATACTTACTAATCTTATTTACACTGCAGATTCTGGACAAGTATCATTTACCGGTGCCGATGATAATGGCACAACTCTTGCAGTTGATTCAGGTAAGCTACAAGTATTCCTTAATGGTATTCTATTAAGCGATGCTGACTTTAGTCATAATGCTTCAAAGGTAGATCTAACTGTAGCTGCTGACTCGGCAGATATTCTTACAGTTGTAAAAATTGGTGGTAACTCCGGAGTTAGTGGATTCCAGCAGAAACACTTTATCTATAATGCTGATTCCGGTCAAACAGTATTTACCGGTGCTGCAACATCTGGTGAAGTTCTTGCTTATAGTAACTTTAATAGAACCAATGTATACCTTAATGGTATCATGCTTATTAGCGGTACTGATTACACTGCAACCAATGGAACAACTGTTACTCTTATAGATGCCGCAGATTCAGGCGATATCCTTGATGTTAATACTTTCATAGGTAGTAATATTGGATTGGATTCAGCAAGTGCAATTAATCTAATTGATTCTGCATATGTTACCGCACGTGCGGGTGCAGGTACGGACTCAGCCGCAGTACTACAACTTATCGATAGTGCTCATGTTGCACTGAAAGCAATTGGACTTGATTATGGTATTCTAGCAAATAGGCCTACCATACCAGTAACTGGCACAGACTTTGCAGATTCAGCTTGGATTACAGCTCAAATCGATGCATTGATTGACGGTGCGCCGGGTACACTTAATACTCTTAATGAAATTGCTGCTGCACTAAATGATGATGATTCAGCTTATGGAACTTTACTGGCTCTCATTAATGCTAAATCAGATGTTGATAGTGTTGGATCATTAAGCAATGTAACTTATGGTGTTCCTACAGCAGGGCAAATTCTTAAATACGATGCTGGTACTTCCAAGTTTATCTTAGCTACAGATGCTGGTGGATTAGATTCATCATTAACTTCTCAGCTAATCGACTCAGCATATGTCCAAGCAAGAGGAACCGGTTCAACACCATTTGAATTAACTAACTTTATTTACACTGCAGACTCTGGTCAAGTAACATTTACAGGAGCAGACAACAATAGCAGAACATTAGCAATTGATTCTGGTAAGCTACAAGTATTCCTTAATGGTATCTTATTGAGTGATGCTGACTTCAGTCATAACGCTACAAAAGTAGATCTTACGATTGCTGCTGATTCTGCTGACATTCTTACAATTGTGAAGATGGGTGGCAATAATAGTGCATCTAACTTCCAATCAAAACACTTTATCTATAACGCAGACTCTGGTCAAACAACATTTACTGGAGCAGCAACAAGTGGCGAAGTACTTGCATATTCAAATGCAGATAGAACAAACGTATACCTTAACGGTATTATGCTTATCAATGGCACTGACTTTACCGCAACCAATGGATCCACATTAACATTAATTGATGCAGCTGATTCTGGTGATGTCCTTGATATTAACGTTTTCAAAGGTACTAACGTAAGTCTGGATTCTGCCTCAGCAATAAATCTTATTGATTCGGCTTACGTAGCTGCAAGAGCTGGAGCTGGAACAGATTCGGCTACTGTACTTAACTTAATTGATAGTGCTCATGTGAATTTACATGCAGTTGGATTAAGCTACACAAGACTTACTAATACTCCAACAATCCCAGGTCTAAGCACTCACTTTATTGATTCTGCAGAAGCGATTAAACTTATTACTGCAAACGCAATTGATTCAAGTATTGCAATACAATTATTACTAGACTCTGCTGAAACAATAAACTTAATTGACTCAGCACATGTACAATTGCATGCAGTTGGACTGAGTTATAATAGACTTACGAATCTTCCAAGTATTCCTGTAACTGGGACAGACTTTGCAGATTCTGCATACATTCATTCAGTACTGCCTAAGACAGGCGTAGACTTTGCAGATTCATCTTGGATTATAGCTAACTTCTTAGATTCAGCATTAACCACACAGTTAATTGATTCTGATTATGTAAAATTAAGAGTTACAAAATCAGACTTGGATATGGAAGGCAATAAAGTTCTCTTTGCAAATGTTTATGATTCCGTTGGATCTTTGCCAAGTGCCACTACCTATCACGGAATGTTTGCCCATGTGCATAACACTGGTGCAGGTTACTTTGCTCATGCCGGTGCCTGGGTAAGACTGGCAAATCAAAGTGAACTATCGAGTGCTGGTTTAGATTCTGCTCTTACAACTCAGCTAATTGATTCTGCATATGTTCAGCTACGGCAATCAGCTGGTGGCGGTGGAAGTGGAACAGTCGACTCAGCCTATGTTGAAGCTAACTCTCTTGATTCTGAAAGAACACTTCTTCTTATAGACTCAGATTACATATTAGCTCGTGTAACTAACACTCAGCCGGGTGAATTTAATACTGACCGGACAGAGTTTACAGTCGGTGGTTCAGATTCTGGAAGAAGAGTATTTGATACTAATAATACGTTATCTCTTGTATCCGGAAATACAGATGTTTTCCTTAATGGTGTTTTACAAGTCAGTGGAACAGACTATGCAGTTGATTCAAGTGCGGTAACATTTACATCCGGTATTGCAGCCAATCATCAAGTGACAGTGGTTGAAAGATCTGGTAAAGTAATAACACAACGGGGATTAGTTGAAAATGTGTTTGCATTTACTACAGCAGCACCTGCTACTTCAATAACAGGTACTGATGATAAAGGTGCAACCTTAGATGTTTCAGAAGGATACGCCGATGTATTCCTTAATGGTATACTTTTAAGAGATTCTGATGATTACACAATCAATGGAGCCGGAACAACTCTTACTCTAGTCTCTGCTACTGACTCAGCTGATCTTGTAACAATTAAAAATAGCAAAGGTGTAATCGTAACACCTCAAGTAAAAAGGTTTGAGTATACGACTGCAACACCAGCAACTACAATAAGTGGAAGTGATTTACATAGTAACACATTAGCATATGTTCCGGGATCATTGCAAGTACACTTAAACGGTATACTATTGCAAGAAGCTTCAGACTTTACAGCATCAACTGGAAATAGCATTGTACTGACAACCGCAACTGATTCTGCTGATGATGTAACAGTATCAGCATTCTCAGCTCCGGGTTCAAAATTAGAACTATACAAATTTACTGCAGACTCGGGTCAAACAGTATTCAGCGGTAATGATACTGCTGGCCGGTTTATGAGTTATGAGCCGGGCAATATACAAGTATTCCTCAATGGATTATTACTGAATGATTCAGATGACTACACTGCATCAAATACAAAAGCTATTAGGTTACTTACTGGAGCAGCGCTTAACGATGAATTGAAAGTTGCATCATTTGAAACTACATCAGAAATAACTCGAAGTAATACTTGGACTGCACCAAGTGGCACAATATCTGCAGCGGCCGGCGATAAACTATTCATCGATACTTCCGGTGGAGCAAGAACAGTAACCCTACCATCATCTGCAACTATGGGAGATGAAATAAGAATCATTGATGTAACAGGAAATGCCGGAACAAATAACATTACAGTTTCTAGAAATGGCCATAATATACAAGGCGCTGCTTCAGACTTAGTTATAAATATAGCAAGAGCAGGTACTGGTTTGGCATATTACAATGCAACTCAAGGATGGGTGTTAATAGAGAACTAATATGACAAATTTAACAGACATAAGAAGTAGTGTTGCAAGTGCAGCAGGTATTGGTACAACAGTATATAATTCTGTAAGTGCATTGCCAAGTACAGGTTTAACTTCAGGTGATCAAGCATTTGTAGAATCAGCCGGCGCGGCAGGACAAAGTAGATTATACATTTCAAATGGATCTGGTTGGTATAACGTAGCACTGATTAATGCTACACCTAGATTAACACTGAGTAGTGAAGGTACAATTGCTTTGGCATCTGATGGTACTGCCACTACTATTACTATGACCGCTTTAGACTCTGATAACGCAAGTGCTAATTTGACTCTATCAATAGAGTCCGGTGGTGATCTATTTAAGTTTGCTACGGTATCTCGAGATTCATCTGTTGTAACAATTACTCCACGATCTGAAGATTCTGCCGTTGCTTTAGGATACGATGGATCAGCAACTCTTACTTTCAAAGCAACAGATGGCATAAGTATTGGATCAGTAGTAAATACTTTCACATTATCATTTAGTGCTGACTGGGCTACTAATACACCAACAAAAACAAAAATTATAACAGGAGAAGCAGCATCTCGTTTGTATGGTTTAGGTACCGTGGTTACAAATATTGATGGAACTTATTTAGGAGCTAGAAACCATAATAACGGTGTTGCTGATTATGATATATGGTATAAGTCGGGTGGCTCTTGGTCCAAACAAGCAACTCTTGTTCCTACTGGTGGTAGTTCACCTGCACAAGACTATCAGGCGGCTGGAATGAGTGATAATGGTGATTATGTTGTATTAGGAGATCAAGCTGCAGCCAAGGCTTTTGTCTATTACCGTAGTGGCACATCTTGGGCATTGCAACAAACTATAACATGCCCGATTGCTAATGAAGCTGATTTTGGATGGTCATGTGATATAAGTGGTGATGGCAACTACATTATTATTTCAGATAGACAATCGGCCAGTGCTGATTATGGTGGACAATGCTGGATATGGAAACGATCAGGAACAAGCTGGTCAGTTGAACAACAACTAACGCAACCATCAAGTTCTTCTAATTATGGTTTTTCAGTTTGTATTGATAAGACAGGAACATATGCTTTTGTTGGTGATTGGACTTTTAATAGTGATGCTGGTAGAGGACATATTTGGACAAGATCAGGCACTACATGGACATTACAACAAACCATTGCCGGATCTACTACTGCAAGTGGTGATAGATTTGGTCATACATCTGCTATAAGTGGAAACGGTGAACACCTCGCGGTAGCAGCTAATTATGATGATGATGGCGCAACTAGCTCAGGTACTGTGTTCATGTTTTCGAGATCTGGAACAACATGGACACAAAGAGCTGCTATTACACCGGCTGCAATTGCAACTGGTTATACCGGTCAAAGATCAATGGGTATAGATGATAACGGAAATCATGTTGTACTTGCACAATCCAGCAGTTCAGTTTACACAATGTATGTGTATAGTAGAAGTGGTAATACTTGGTCTCAAGCCCGGGCATTAGCAGGAATTGATGGTGGAGAACCATACCCAGGCGGCATGACTGGTGGTAGAGCTATAAGCGGAGATGGTAAGTGGATATTTAGTGGAGCATATAATAATAACGATGGTAGTACTTCAAGAGCTGGTGCAGTATATGCGTTTGAAGCCGGATAAAGGAATAAAATAAATGAGTAGAACAAGAGACATAGCTGCAATACTCGGTGCAACTGAAGCGAGTAATACTAGTAATGTTGCTTTATTGAATAATAATTCTAGTGTTGGATTAGATTCTTCTCAAGTATCTACAATTGCTGGCGCTGAAGGAGTTGCTACTTATGATTCTACAGGAGCTTTACCTGTTTCTCATAATGTTGGTGATCAAGCTTTTGTCACCGGTGTATCACGTTTGTATTTTTCAAATGGCAGTGGTTGGTATAGTCAAAACATAATAAACGCTAATCCACGATGGGCTGATAGTGTTGGATCAGGAGTTGGTGAACCTAATGGAACACTAACAATTGTTGATTCTGCAACACCACTCATTGTAAGAGCAGTCGGAGTTGATAGTGATGCATTACCTCTTACTACTTCAGTTACTCTTTCTGATTCAGCACAATATGTATTTACTACATCCTCAGATTCAAGTGTATTTACATTCACACCAAAAACATTAGCACAGGCACAAGCTTCTTCTGTGGCTGGTCTTATTGATTCAAACAGTGCTGACATTAGTGTAACATTTAAAGTAACAGATGGTATTTCTATTTTATCAAAACCCGCAATTATAACATATCAATGGATATCTACTGGCCTAGGCGAAAGAAATATGTTTGGAGCATCTGGTATGCTTACTCTTGGATGGTTAGACGGTGTTGTCGGTAGAGCACCATATAGACTTATGACTTATGATAATGCAAAAGATCCTGGTTACTTTATGTGTACCGCCGAGGGTTTAAATCCAACTCAAGGTGATGATGCTCAAATAAGAACTTATAGAGTAAATGCAACTGGAACAGACTTTCACACAAATGCAAATGCTACTGGTGCAACAACCATGCCGTATGGTGCTAGTGATTCATATTTAACTACAAGACATATGACTATAGATCCACAAGAAAATTATTTATATGGCGCTTCGTATAATGATGATGATATTCATAGAGGATCATTTAATGGTGATTATACGAATCCAGTAATAGGAAACTTTTCAGTATATTTTAGCGGTACTGATGCTGCGCGTCTGCATTGGGGCGGCACACTTGGTCACGATGGTAATGCTATGTTTATGCATCAGCAACTACAAACCGTGACTTCAGTACAAATGACAGGAAGCTCTGCTTATGGTGCTGCAAATAATTCGGCAAGAAATATTGGATTATCAGCTGGTGTCGTCAACACTTACTATGGTACTGTCATAGCATATGATCCATATTCACAATGTTATTATTACGGGGCAGGTGGGTTGAACCCATCTCAAATTCGAGTTATGGACCAAGCTGGAACACATATCAGTGCGTTTAATACTGGTGAAAGTGTTGATAATATTAACGCAATGTGTGTTATTCGTGATGGCTTATGGGTTCAATATTATAGTAATCAAACAAAAATATTTGTAAGAGGAAACACAGCTAATCCAAATTGGAATGAAAGTCGTGAAAGCGCAATTTGGACAGCTTTTAGATAAATGATTAAAAAACTAAAAGAAGATGCACCTACAGTAAATACTGGATCTATACCGAATCCTGCTGACACTGCTATGGGTCCAAGGTTTAAACCTAGGACAGTACATGATCGTAGGAAGAAAAAAGGTAGACCACTTTTGCTAAAACGATTTCGAGACTATTATAACGAAAAGGGTATCGGATGAGCAAAATGAGAAACATTGCTGCAATTCTCGGTAGAACCGAAGCAGCTAACATAGATAATAGTCCGGGCGTAGATATAGATGATAACATAGCAGATTCATCTGTTGTTAGTAGTATATTGGCTGGATCTACTATGGCTGTTTACTCAAGTGTTGATTCTTTACCGGGATCACCGACTGCTGGCAGCCAAGCATTTGTAACTGGAAATCAAAGACTATATACTGCACGAAACTCTGCAGTTGGTTCTGGTTGGTATAACGTAGCTCTTATCAATGCTACTCCAACGTTATCTCTTAGTGCATCCGGTACAATTGCTTTGGCATCTGATGGTACGGCTACTACTATTACAATGACAGCTGCAGACTCAGATAATTCAAATGCAAACTTAGCTTTAACACTGGAATCTGGTGGAGATTTATTTAAGTTTGCTAAGGTGTCTCAAGATTCTTCGGTTGTAACAATAACACCACGATCAGAAGATTCTGCCAATACTTTAGGATCTGACGGATCGGCTACACTTACGTTTAAAGCTAGTGATGGAATTAGTCAAGCTACAGTACAAAACACGTTTACGCTAGCATTCTCTTTGCCTGAACCTAATTGGGCAGGATCTGTAACAGAATATCTATATAATAGAGCTACGTTATCATTAGGTCAAAGCGGTACTTATAACGGTCAAGATTTAAGTTTTAGCTTTGATGGAAACTATGTAATTAGTGGTCATTGTAATGAAACAACTAGTGGAAGTGAAAGCGGTGCCGCATATATTGTAAAGAAAAATGGTGCATCGTGGGCAAACGAAGCAACGTTAAAAGCAAGCGACCCTCAAGCTTCTGCACAATTTGGTAGAGGAGTTGCATTAAACGAAGACGGTACTTATGCTGCAGTTGGTGCTTGGGCACATGATACTAACGCAGGCGCTAGTGGTGCTGCTCATGGAAAAGTTTATATCTTTACAAGATCTGGTAGTACATGGTCTCAACAAACTAGCTTTGTAAGTCAAAACGATACTGCAGAATTTAGGTTTGGATGGAGAGTAAGACTTGATGCAACAGCAACACGAGTATTTATTTCATCAAGATATGATAGTTCAAATTCAGGTGGTTATGCTGAAGGTGCTGTTTATGTATATAAAAGAACAGGAAGTAGTTGGGCTTACGAAGCAAGGCTTAATGCCAGTGATGGAGCCGCATGGCACACGTTTGGCTATGATATAGCAACTAATTCTGCTGGTGATTATTTAGTCGCTACAGCACCAAGCTTATCATCGTCAGCAGGTGCTGTTTATGTGTTTACAAGATCTGGTACTACATGGACACAACAAGTAAAACTTACAGAACCGGGAGGAGCTACTTCTAATAATAGATTTGGTGCATCAATTGATATTAATAATGATGCAAGTTATATGGTAATTGGTGCAGATCAAGCACCATATTCTGGTAATAATTATGGTAAGATTTATGTGTATACGAGATCTGGAACTTCGTGGACAAATCAAGCTGGTTTCCAACCATCATCTGGTGCTACAGGTGGCGACTATAATGGTTATCATGTAAGGATTAATGATAGCGGTACTCATGTAGCTACAACTGCTGTTAGATGGACAAACACTAACTTTACGGGTCGAGCTATAATTTACAAAAGAACTGGAAGTAGTTGGGCTCAGGCAAAAGTATTAAGTGGTGGCAATACCGGTACCGGTGATTATTTTGGTGAAGGCTTAGCAATGGACGCGTCTGGCAGGTATGTCGCAGTTGGTGCACCACGTGATGACACTAGTCAGAATAATGTAGGTACTGTTTCAATTTTTACAGCACCTGATGCATAAAGGGATTATAAATGACAAAAGCTAGAGATTTTGCAATGATGGTCGGAAGATCTGAAGCGATTAATCCTACACGAGTAGCATTGCTTGATGGCGATGCTGTAACTGTAACGGACTCAGCTGCAGTTACTTCTATTGTAGGAAACGTTGGCACTGCGGTGTATGATTCTCTTGGAGCTTTGCCTGTTGCTGGATTAACTGCAGGTCAACAAGCTCTTGTTTCTGCAAATAATAGATTATACATTTCTAATGGTTCAGGCTGGTATAACGTAGCAGTAGTTAATGCCACACCGGCATTAACACTAAGCAGTTCCGGAACAATTGCTTTGGCTTCTGATGGTTCTCCTACTACCATCACAATGACAGCTACTGATTCTGATAATGCTGATGCTAATTTAGTATTATCACTTGAATCTGGTGGTGATCTATTTAAGTTTGCTACAGTATCTCAAGATTCATCGGTTGTAACGATTACACCAAGAACAGAAGATTCTGCAGTAGCACTAGGCTATGATGGATCATCTACATTAACATTTAAAGCCTCAGATGGTATTGGTGTTGCATCGGTAGTAAATACATTTACACTGGCTTTTACACCAGTTGGTGCTGATTGGACTGGCACTGCAACTCAACAAAAACTAATAGCAAGTGATGCAGAAGGAGATGCATCATTAGGTGAAGGCGCTACTATTAGCGCTGATGGAAATTATGCAGTAGTTGGCTCGTTTTACCATACTTCAGCCCGCGGTAAAGCTTATGTTTATTTAAGAACTGGAAATACTTGGGCTCAACAAGCTACACTAGTACCTACGGGCGGAAACGAAGGACAAGCAACTGCATATTTTGGCCAGTCAGTTGCATTAGATGCTACCGGAACACGAGTTATTGTTGGAGCGAGATACGGTGAAACAGGTACAGGCGTCAGCAATTATAATCAAGGAACTGCTTATATCTTTAAAAGAACTGGAACTAGCTGGGCTCAGGAAACATTTATCCAAGCAAGTGATAAAGCGACACAAGACCAATTTGGCATTAATGTTGATATTAATGGTGCTGGTGATTACGTAGCAGTTGGTTCATACAAGGCTGATCATTCTAGCATCACCGATGCTGGTGCTGCGTATGTTTTTACAAGATCAGGTACCACTTGGTCACAACAAGCAAAACTAGTTGCATCGAATGCTGCCACAGAAGACTTTTTTGGTGAATCAATTACAATAAGCAAAGATAATAATTACATAGCAGTTGGAGCACCTGGGCATGACAATGGCGGTGGAGTGACTGGTGCCGGTGCAGTTTATGTTTTTACAAGATCCGGATCAACTTGGTCACAACAAGCATATCTACAACACTCAGACAAAGCTTATGGCGATGAAGGCGGTAGAGGACATTCTGTACATCTTAGTGATGATGGTGAGTATTTAATCTTTGGTAGCTATCGAAAACCATATGCAACTGCAAATGGTGCTGCTTATATCTTTTTAAGAACAGGGACTAGTTGGGCACAACAAGCAAAACTTGTGTCATCTGATTTAGCCAATAATGATTATTTTGGATATGCGTGTAGATTAACTGGTGGTGGTGATAGAGCAATTATTGGTGCGCCACAAGAAGGTGACACTGGTACCGCATATAACGGTGCAGTTTATGTATTTTCTAGATCAGGTACTACTTGGTCTCAAACTAAAAAACTGATTGCATCTGATAAAGCCACTTATGATAAATTAGGATTTAGTGTTGGTACTTCAGATACTGCCGGTCATATAGTTGCAGGTGCGCCGTATGATGATTTTGAGGCAGCGGAATCCCCTTCCGGTAGCTTTATGGGCAATCCGGGTTCAGCATATTTTTGGTATGTTTAAGAATTATTATTTACTTTTACTCCATTTTGTGGTATAATATATAATACTATACGGAGTAGATGATGATTGATTTGAAAAGCATCCACGAAATGTGGGCTAAAGATTGTAATATTGATGCCAATAAACTAGATGAAGCATCGCGGCAAGCTCCTCTCTTGCATGCAAAATACCTAGAACTTATATCAACATACAAGCTTCAACTCAAGAAAACTGAGTTTGAGCAGAAAAAGCTATTGAAAGATAAATGGCTTTGGTATAATGGTAAAATGTCTCAAGAAGAAATGGAAGAGAAAGGCTGGAATCCGGATCCGTTTAATGGATTAAAAATTCTAAAAGGTGAGATGGATCATTACTATGATACTGATCCAGAAATACAAGAGTCAGAATTAAGAATACAGTACTATAAGAATGTAATAGATACATTAACAGAAATAATTTCAAATGTCAATTGGCGGCATCAAACTATTGGAAATATGATTAAGTGGAAACAATTCGAGTCAGGCTTCTAAATCATGCTAATATGCATGTTGATTGTGAATCAGGTGTAGCACAAGAACTCAACGAGTTTTTCTCGTTCTATGTACCGGGTTACAAATTCATGCCGGCATTTAGAAATAAAATGTGGGATGGAAAGATTCGTCTGTATAATATATCCACCGGTGAGTTACCGGCTGGACTGTATTTGCACTTACTTAAATTTGTAGAACAACGTGGATACGAGCTTGCTTGTTATGATGATGACAAGTATGGAACTGTTGATCAACATAATAAAGTAGATGTAAAGGAACTCTATTCTTTTATACAAAGATTGCAATTGCCGTTTCCTATTCGTGATTATCAGTTTGATGCTGTGTCAACTGGTGTACATCGAAAACGCTCGATTTTATTATCACCTACTGGTTCGGGTAAGTCGCTTATCATATACGCGCTTATGCGATGGTATCTCCACTACCACGATAAGAGTGCTCTTATTATTGTACCAACCACATCATTGGTTGAACAATTAACAAATGACTTTAAAGAATACGGTATGGATGCAGAAAACTTGGTCCATAAAATTTATTCTGGTAAAGATAAAATAACGAATAAAAGAATTATAATTAGTACATGGCAATCGATATACAAACTGCCTCGACAATGGTTTGCTAAATTTGGTGTAATATTCGGTGATGAATGTCATGGATTCAAATCAAAGTCTTTAATGTCTATTATGAATAAGGCTACAGAAGCGGAGTATAGATATGGTACAACAGGAACACTCGATGGAAGTCAAACACATGAGCTGGCACTTCAAGGTCTCTTCGGATCAATATACCGCGTTACTTCAACAAAATCATTACAAGATAACGACACACTGGCAAAGCTCGCAATTAAAAGAGTTGTCCTCAACTATTCAGAAGAAGAACGAAGATCAAAAACCGGACTGACCTATATGGACGAAATTTCTTACTTAGTAGGAAACACATCTAGAAATCGATTTATTACTAATTTGGCTGCAAGCTTGAATGGTAATACACTAGTATTATTTCAAAGAGTAGAACAGCACGGTAAAGTACTTTTTGATTTAATAGATAGAAAGGTAGAAGAAAATCGTAAAGTATTTTTTGTTGCTGGTGAAACAGATACTACTGATAGAGAAGCTATAAGAGGAATCGTTGAAAAACAAAAAAATTCAATTACAGTTGCTTCACTCGGTACATTCTCAACAGGGATAAATATTAGGAACCTACATAATATTATATTTGCTTCGCCAAGTAAATCACAAATACGAGTGTTGCAGAGTATAGGTAGAGGTTTAAGAAAAAGTGACGACGGTAGAGTTACGGAGCTCTATGATATATCAGATGATTTAAGCTGGAAGACTAAAAAGAATTTTTCATTATTACATTCCTTTGAAAGGTTAAAGATGTACCAAAAAGAAGAGTTTCAGTATCAGACAATTAAGGTGGAGATTAAGTAATGGCTACAGGAGAATTTAGACAATTCAAGCTAACTAATCAAGACGAAATTATTGCTGAGGTAATAGATCACGGTGACGATGATACGCCTGATATTATTGTACGCAAAGTTATGAAAATCATTGTGGTTGATGACTATGATGAAAACGTTAGGTTCTATACGTTTAAACCATGGTTATCATTTCAAGATGATATCGAAGAATTAAGCGCATTAAATTCTGTACATGTTGTTGGTGAGGCTACTCCTTCTAAAACAGTTATGTTGCATTATGTTAAATCACTATCAGAAGTTGACAAATATAATAAGCTAAAACAAGCTGGTATGGATATGAACGAAATCGCTGATACTATTAAAGATATGACTGATCAAGAAATGGACGATTTTTTAGAATTAAAATTTGGTCAAGATAACAATCTTATGGATTCAAGTGATCCTAAGATTATTAAATTTAGACCAAGAAACAAAGGCGATGGCACGTTACACTAGATATCCTGCTCCCTTAATAGATAATATATTATACCATAGAAAGTGCAAGTTGTACACCGTTAATTTTTATTCTTAGTGTAAGGTTTTACTATATACATTCTAGTGAAAATTTGATATAATAGTACTTATAAAATGAAAGGAATGTAAAATGGCCAGACAAAAACGGGCTAGCATTCATTATGTAAATAACGCCGAGTTTTCTCAAGCAGTTGTAGATTATGTTATGACTGTACAAGAAGCTAAAAAAGAATTTCAAGTTCTACCCATTGTACCTGATTATATTGCTCAGTGTTTCTTACGAATCGCTGAAGGTTTGTCTCACAAATCTAACTTTATTCGCTATACATATCGCGAAGAAATGGTAATGGACGGAGTTGAGAATTGTTTAAAGGCAATTGAAAATTACAATATTGAAGCTGCCACAAGAACAGGTAAGCCAAATGCATTTGCGTATTTTACTCAAATAGTTTGGTATGCTTTTCTTCGAAGGATTGCAAAAGAAAAGAAACAACAAGACATCAAGCTAAAGTATCTTACTAAGTCAGGTATCGAAAACTTTGTATCAAATGAACACGGCGATGACATGTCAGTACAAGTTATGGATGCCTTTGTAGATACATTAAGATCTCGTATTGAAAAAGTAAGACATGTTGATGCAGAAGTAAAAGAGCTAGTTGTAGAAGAAAAGAAGAAAAGAAAAGTTACACTTGCTGATTCGAATCTATCGGAGTTTTTAGAGTGAAGATTGCAGTACTAAATGATACTCATTGTGGCATACGTAATTCATCAGAAATATTTTTGAATAACGCAGCTAGCTTTTATTCAGATATCTTTTTCCCTTATTGCCAAGAACATAATATCGAACAGATCATACACTTAGGAGATTTTTATGATCAACGAAAGTTTGTAAACTTTAAAGCACTTAATCATAATCGTAAACATTTCTTGGATCCTTTACGTAAGTACGGGATGAAGATGGATATTATCCCAGGCAATCATGATACGTATTTTAAAAATACTAATGATCTTAATTCTTTAAAAGAATGTCTTGGTCATTACATGAATGAAATCCATATCATTATGGAACCTACTGTCTTAGAATATGGATCATTAAAGATTGCAATGTTGCCATGGATTAATAATGAAAACTATCAAGAGTCTATGAAGTTCATAACTAATTGTGAAGCTGATTGGCTTGGTGGTCATTTAGAATTAAATGGTTTTGAAATGATGCGAGGTGTTAAGAACTCACATGGCATGGATCATAAAACATTTTCTCGATTTGAAATGGTTTTGACTGGGCATTATCATGTAGCTTCTTATCAAGATAATATTTGGTACCTAGGTAGTCAATTAGAATTTTTCTGGTCTGATGCTCATGATCCTAAGTATTTTCATATCATTGACACCGAAACTCGTGAAATAGAAAAAATATTAAATCCATACACTTTATTTCATAAAGTCCTTTACAATGACAGCGAAATGGATTATAATAACTATAATGTATCAGATCTTGATGGAAAATTTGTTAAGGTCGTAGTTATTAATAAAACTGATTCATTTGTGTTTGATAGATTTATAGATCGTATACAGAATCAAGATATTCATGAACTTAAGATTGCTGAAAATTTCAGTGAGTTTGTTGGTGAAAATGTTGGCATAGATGATAATATAAATTTTGATGATACACAAGAAATTGTTGATACATATATCGATGCTGTGGATACTGATTTAGATAAAGATAGAATCAAAATTCAAATGCGGGAACTTATGACAGAGGCACAGGCACTAGAGATTGCATGATTATTTTTAAGACTATAAAGTACAAAAACTTTTTATCATCCGGAAATACATTTACAGAAATAGATTTAGATAATGATAAAACAACTCTTGTAGTAGGTCATAACGGTGCTGGTAAATCTACAATGCTTGATGCCATGTCGTTTGGTTTATTTGGTAAAGCACACCGTAATATTAAAAAAGACCAACTTATTAACTCAATCAATAACAAAGGCTGTTTAGTCGAGGTTGAGTTTCATGTAGGTGGTAACCAATATAAAATATGCCGAGGAATTAAACCTAACGTATTTGAAATTTGGAAGAATGGCACGATGATTAACCAATCATCACATGCTAAAGAGTACCAGAAGATCCTTGAACAAAACATCTTGAAACTGAATCATAAAACCTTTCATCAGGTTGTTGTATTGGGTAGCTCCTCATTTATCCCATTCATGCAGCTGCCGGCAGGTATCAGACGAGAAGTTATCGAGGATCTTCTGGATATTAATGTTTTCTCTAAAATGAATATTATACTAAGAGAAAAGAATGCAGCACTAAAAGAAAATATTAAAGATGTCAATTACCAGATTGACATTGTAAAAAACAAAATTGAAACACAAACAAAATACATTCGTGATATTACAGCTCTTACAAATGAAAGTAGGAACCAATATGAATCTAAGATACATGCATCGCAGGATCTCATCGATGAATTACAAGCTAAGAATAGTGAGCTTAGCATCGGACTCGATGAATCTGTATCTGCATCCGAAGAGCGGCTACGATCTTTACAAGATAGGAAACAGGACTTACTCCTCCGAAGTCAAGATAGGCAAACGCGTCTCAGCCACGTCAGCAAGCGGATCACTTTTTTCGAAGAGAATGAAGCGTGTCCCGTATGCGACCAAGCCATTTCAGACGGCCATAAACATGAGATTTTACTCACTACGAAAGAATCTCAGAATAGGGGGAAGGCAGCGCTCAAGCAAATCGGAGTTGAAGGCCAAGGAGTGGAGTCGGAGATTAAAGAGCAGACTAGCATACTTTCAACGCTTCGAGATCGGGTACATCAACTCACTTCCAACTCGCAAGAAATTTCCAAACTCCAAAAAGATATAGTAGAATATCAAAAGTTTTTGGATAAAGAAGTTTCGGTAGACTTGGATAAAGCTAAAGAAGATTTGTCAGTATATAATACAGATAAGAATAACATGATGGAACGTAAGTTAACTTTATCTGATCAGTTCAGTTATAATTCTGTTATTCATGAAATGTTAAAAGATACTGGTATTAAGACTAAAATTATTAAGCAATATTTACCTGTGATAAATAAACTCGTTAATCAGTATCTACAAGTACTTGACTTCTTTGTGCATTTTAATCTTGACGAATCATTTCAAGAAACTATTCGGTCAAGGCATAGAGATGAGTTTACTTATGATTCATTTAGTGAAGGTGAAAAACAAAGAATTGATTTAGCACTGTTGTTTACTTGGAGACAGATTGCTAAGATGAAAAACTCAGTTGCTACTAACCTACTATTACTTGATGAAACCTTTGATTCATCACTTGACCATGAAGGTGTAGAAAATCTTATTAAGATTCTATATACACTTGGCGATGATACGAATGTGTTTGTCATATCGCATAAAGGTGAAATCCTTGACGGTAGGTTTAGTAATAAGATTGAATTTGTAAAAGAAAAAAACTTTAGTAAAATGGTGAAAAGTAGTGTACAACCTCAGCTATCTGTGGTATAATATACTAACAATTGGAATGGAAGGTTATTATGGAATTAAATGAAAACACTTTGTCTGTGTTAAAAAACTTTTCTGGTATCAATCAGAATATGTTGATCAAAGAAGGTAACACAATTAAGACTATCTCCGAAGCTCGTAATGTATTGGCTACTGCAGTAGTTGATGCTGAGTTTCCACAAAGCTTTGGCATCTATGATCTCAATGAATTCATTGGTGTCTTATCTCTAGTTGATCAACCACGACTTAAATTTGCTGAAGAGCATGTAGTCATTGGTGATTCAACTGGTAGATCTAAGGTTAAGTATTTCTTCTCACCCGAAGAAACGTTGACCGCCCCACAAAAAGATATTAACATGCCAACACCGGATGTTAAGTTTACATTGACTAATGATACACTAAGCAAGATTAAAAGAGCAGCATCCACTCTTGGTCATAGCGAAGTGTCAATCACTGGCGAAGGTGGTGTACTTAGTCTTTCTGTGGTTGATAGCCAGAACTCAACATCCAATGCATTTTCGATCGACATTGATGGTGAGTATAATAATGAAGCAAAGTTTAATTTTATCCTGAGTATTGCTAATCTTAAAATCATTCAAGGTGATTATGATGTAGAAATATCCTCGAAGTTAATTACTCGCTTTGCTCATAAAGAAATGAACGTTCAATATTGGATTGCACTAGAAAAGACATCAACGTACGGAGTATAATATGTCAGACAATGAACCAGATAAGATGGACCACCTTATGACACTTGCCAATCAAGTGTCTCGTTCTTCGGTTGCCATCGTAGATGCCATGACTCAACGTGGCGCTTTTAAAGGCGAAGAACTATCAACCATTGGTAAGCTAAGGGATGATGCTGTACAGGTCATTCAGTTGGTTGAAACTATCCAACAAGAAAAAGCAATGGAGGATGATGAATAGTCCTTTACAATCCTATGAATGTGTGATATAATTATTTTTTGTTATGAGGATTTGTAAATGTCTATGGAATTTCTTTGGGTTGAAAAATACCGCCCACAAACTATTGCTGACACTATCTTACCAGTGTCACTTAAGAATACCTTCCAGAAGATGGTGGATACCGGTGAATTGCAAAACATGCTTTTCACTGGTACCGCCGGACTCGGTAAAACTACTGTAGCCAAAGCTCTATGTAAATCACTAGATCTGGACTATATTGTTATCAATGGTTCTGAAGAAGGTAACATTGATACACTACGAACTAAAATTAAACAGTTTGCTTCTACTGTTTCTTTACAAGGTGGCTATAAAGTAGTTATCCTTGATGAAGCTGATTACCTTAACCCACAATCATTTCAGCCAGCTCTTCGTGGTTTTATCGAAGAGTTCTCAAACAATTGTCGTTTTATTCTTACATGTAATTTTAAGAATCGAATCATTGAACCACTCCACTCAAGATGTGGTGTGTATGAATTCAATACTTCTAAAAAAGATATGGTACAACTGTGTGGTGAGTTTATGGACCGTGCCGCTAGTATCTTGTATAAAGAACAAGTATCATTTGACAGTAAAGTTCTTGCTGAATTAATTATGAAGTTTGCTCCGGATTGGCGTAGAGTACTTGGTGAATTGCAAAGGCATTCATCAGGTGGTGTACCTATCGATTCAGCCATACTAAATAATCTTACTGATAAAAACTTTGATGATCTCTTTGCTCATTTGAAAAATAAAGACTTCAAAAAAATGCGTGCTTGGGTTGTCAATAATATAGATACAGATGCATCTGCAATTTTTAGAGCAATCTATGATCGTATGACTGATAAAGTATCACCTCAATCGATCCCACAAATAGTTCTTATTCTTGCTGACTACCAATACAAGAATGCTTTTGTTGCAGACCACGAACTTAATGTTGTCGCATGTCTTACGGAGGTTATGGCTAATGTCCAGTTCAATTAGATTAACAATATATACTCAAACGAATTGTGCATACTGTGAAATTATGAAACACAAACTCGATACTTGGGGTTATCAATATGATGTTGTAAATCTTAACACAAGACCCGAAGCAAAAAGTTTCATGAAAATTGCTGGTCATAAAACTGTGCCTCAACTTTATTGGAATAAAACTCATCTCAATAAAGTTGACACCGCAGATTTTACTAAAGATATTCTAGAAGAACAACTTGATTATGATAACTATGCTGGAGGTGTAGAACTATGGTGAAGATAATGAATGCGCTATTCGATGATCCTTGTGTAGAACAATCACCTACACAAAAACGTGCAGACATGAGTAGTTTCCTATTAGCAATGCTATTTGCTTTTGGCTCTAGCTTTTTCTTTAGTGCACCTGTTGTAATTATTACGGGTGTTTTTGTATATGCTGGTCTTCGATTCTTACAACGTGGTGGTTACTAATGAATCCATTCGAATATTTAAACGCCATTAATGATACTAAAAAAGATATTATGGTAGATGATATTGCTGAAAAAGGTTACAATCCTTTTATGATTAATCGAGGTCTATCATACTTTCATGACACAGTGCTTATGGCTAATGAAATGAATCAACATGCACATGCGGATAACCGGTTACAATTTGACTTTTATATAAATATAGTTAGAAAGAAAAAGCGGTTTTCTAAATGGCTCAAGCCACAGACCGCAAGTGATGTGGAAGTAGTCAAGGAATATTATGGTTACAGTAATGAAAAAGCTCGCCAAGCCTTGTCCCTTCTCACACCTGAACAGATAAATGCACTCGAAAAGAAGGTGACAAAAGGTGGACGAAAATAACTTAGTTGAATGGACCCCGACCTCTATGTTAGAGGTTACCCTAAACGAACCAGATGATTTTTTAAAAGTTCGTGAAACACTTACACGTATTGGTGTAGCATCCCGTAAAGATAATAAACTCTTTCAATCATGTCATATCTTACACAAACAAGGTAGATATTTCATTGTACATTTCAAAGAATTGTTTTTATTAGATGGCAAGAAATCAAACTTAGAAGAAAATGATATTGCCCGGCGTAATACGATTGCTCAACTTATGTCAGATTGGGGACTTATCTCAATTGAAGACAATACTAAAGTTGAACCGCTAGCGCCGATGAGACAAATTAAAATTATTCCATTTAAAGAAAAAACTAATTGGGAATTATGTCCAAAATATAATATTGGTAATAATAAGTAATATAAATAGATTAGGATGCCACATAATGTGGGTCCGTTTAAACCTTGCATAAGTCATGGAGGTACATATGACTGGAACATTCGCATACCCGCGAAACGCCTTTTTGGGTTTCGACCACATCTTCGATCAGCTTGAAAGTATTCACAAGCATGCGAAGGATACCTATCCACCACACAATGTTGTAAAAGAAGAAGATCTAAAATATTCTTTAGAACTTGCTGTGGCTGGATTCAAACAAGAACATATTGATATTGAAGTAAAAGACCATGTCTTAACGATTGCTGGCAATAGACCAGCACGTAGACCACAAGACAAATATGTTCATAAAGGTATTAGTGCTCGAAATTGGAATAAGTCATTTAGACTGTCTGAATATACAGAAGTCACTGGAGCTGATCTAACGGATGGAATCTTGACTGTCGGACTAGAAGTAGTCCTTCCAGAAGAAAAGCGGCCTCGTAAAATTTCAATCACGAAACACGAGGAATTAACAAATGACAACTCTCGCACTAAAAAACTTAAATCTGCCTAATCCCTTTGCATGGATTGCTAGCTTTTTAACCTCAGTTAGTAATGCTATGACTGTATCTCGACAAGTTTCTGTCAATGAAAGGATTGCAAGACAACTTTTACATGAGTATCCTGAGCATACTTACCAAAGTTTACTTGCAGAGCTTAACGCAAAAACTATAAGGAGCATTTACAAATGAAGTGGCTTAAAAAAATTTGCAGTATGCGGTTTAGCGATACAAAAACAGGTGGATGGCCTGGCACACATATGGCCCAACCACTAAAGTATCGTGAATCAACTTACACATTATCAGAACTTGAGCGTCGACTTAATGCTGAAGTAAATGGATTTGGAACTAGATATTAAGTTAGTATAAATAAAGGGAACAGCTTATGTTGTTCCCTTTTAACGTAGGAGGTAATATGCAAGGTCCACCACGCTATTGTAAAAACTGTGGTTGTAGATGCCACTGTTTAACAACTGAATGTATGACATGCATTAATGATGTTTGTAATAGATGTGATTGCGAACAACCTTTAAGAGATTTACCTGACTCATTTACTTTGGAGAATACATGATGAGAAACAGTTTTAGTAACGTACAAGAAAATCGTAGAAAAAATTATATAAAAGCTCGTATTAGCCAGCTTATGGACGATATGAATAAAGCACATGACCAGCATGATAAAAACTGGTACAATCGTTTAATTCAAGAACTTAACTGGGTTCAGCAAGCAGATAGCAAGCCGGACCGTAATTGCTATATGGAAGTAAAAGGAGCCACGTGGTAATGAATATTGATAATCTAAGAGAACAACTAAAAATTGATGAAGGTGTGAAATATGAAATCTACCTCGACCATTTGGATCTCCCTACTTTTGGCATCGGCCATTTGGTTCTTGATAGTGATCCTGAATCTGGGCAACCAGTTGGAACAGCTATCACAGAGAGCCGAGTTAACGAATGCTTCGATAAAGATGTTGAAGTCGTGTTATCGGAATGCAGAATTCTCTACCCAGACTTCGATGATTTGCCAGAAGAAGTCCAACAAATTGTAGCCAACATGATGTTCAATATGGGCCGGCCACGTTTATCTAAATTCAAAGGAATGAAACGTGGTGTAGATGCCCGTGACTGGCACAAGGCCGCAATTGAAATGGTAGATAGTGCTTGGTATCGGCAAGTGACTAATCGTGCTGATCGGCTTGTAAAAAGAATGCAGCAAGTTCGTGATTGAAGTAACAGAAGCAGCTATAGAATATCTTGATAAAGTAAGAGGTGACGATCTTGTTACTCTTGGTGTCAAAGGTGGTGGCTGCTCTGGTTTTCAGTACGTATGGGATTTTAAGAAGAACTGGCCTGACGTTACATGGAGTGAGCCATACGGTGGAGCACTCGTGTTAGATCCTATGGCAGAAATGTACGTGGCTGGTTGTATTGTTGATTATGTATCAGAGCTCGGTGGAGCTTACTTAAAAGTAGTAAATCCTAATGCAACTGCGTCCTGTGGTTGCGGAGAATCATTTGCTGTCTAGCGCATTTAGCGGTGTACATTTACCTCAAAATAGTGTATAATTATATCTTGAATTGGAGGTTATATGTCGTCATTTTACACGTCTGTTGTTCGTTATGGAAACTCAATGCTTTATCGCGGCTATGATGCTAGCGGTAAACGAGTAATTAAAAAAGAAACATTCTCACCTAAGTTTTATGTACCAGCTCAAAAGGTTACTGGTTGGTCTGGTTTGGATGAAGTTCCTGTTGGAGCTGTTGAGATGCCAACCATGCGTGAAGCAAAGGCATGGCTTGAGCAATATAAAGATGTTAGTGGTTTTAATATCTATGGAACCACTAACTATATTCACCAATACATAACAGAAAAGTTTCCACGTGAAATTGAATTTAACCGTGATGCGGTGAATGTTATGTCATTGGATATTGAAACAGATTATGATAATGGATTCCCTACACCTGATAAAGCTGAACATCCAGTATTAGCTATCACCACTAAATCTTCAAAAGATAATGTGTATCGCGTGTGGGCATGCGGTGACTATAATAAAGAAGCTGCGCTTATCAAACCAGTACAATATATTAAATGCGAAGATGAGTGGGACCTATTGCTTAAGTTCCTTGATTACTTTGGTAATGAATACTCATCGCCCGATGTTATCACTGGTTGGAATGTAAAGTTCTTTGATATTCCATACCTTGTTAATCGTGTTGCTAAAGTTCTTGGTATTGATCAAGTAAAAAAGTTTTCACCGTGGGGTATGGTTGACTATCGGCAAATTACAAGAATGGGTCGGACCGATGAAACATATGATCTGCGCGGTATTCAAACACTTGATTATTTAGATCTATTCAAAAAGTTTGGTTATACCTACGGTCCTCAAGAATCTTATAAACTCAATCATATTGCTTATGTAGTTCTTGGCGAAAAGAAATTATCATACGATGAATTCGGTTCTCTTAAAAATCTATATAAAGAAGACTTTCAAAAATACATTGACTATAATATTAAAGATGTGCAATTGATTGAAAGACTTGAAGAAAAGATGGGACTCATCACACTTGCTATGACAGTGGCATACAAAGGTGGTGTTAACTATACTGATACATTTGGTGTTACTTCAATATGGGAATCAATCATATATCGTAAACTTCTTTCAAATAAAATTGTACCACCAATTAAAATCGGTGATAACTTCAAGACTCAATTTGCTGGTGGTTATGTTAAAGAACCTCAGATTGGTTTGCATGATTGGGTAGTTTCATTTGATTTGAATTCTCTGTATCCTAATCTTATTGTGCAATATAATATGTCACCTGAAACATTGACCGGTAACTCTACATACGGTGGTGTGGATTATTATATGGATGGCAATAAAACTGATATTGATTTTTCCACTGCGGCCAATGGTTCTACCTATCGTAAAGATAAGCAAGGTGTTATTCCAACTATCATTGAAGATTACTATAGCGAAAGGTCTTCTGTTAAGAAGATGCAGCTAGCATCTGAAAAACAATATCAAAAAACTAAAACCATTGAGCTTGAACGAGAAATTAATACACTAAGTAATAAACAACTTGCTATTAAAATTCTTATGAACTCTCTGTATGGTGCACTTGGCAATAAGTACTTTCGGTATTTTGACTTAAGGTTAGCCGAAGGTGTAACGTTATCTGGCCAGCTTGCAATTCAATGGGCTGAAAAAGCTATGAATGAAGCTATGAATAAAATACTTAAGACGGATAAAGATTATGTCATTGCAATTGATACGGATAGTCTTTATTGTAACTTTGGACCATTAGTATCTCAACTTAATCCTAAAGATCCAGTTGCTTTCCTTGATAAAATTTGTAAAGAACATTTTGAACCTGTGCTTGCAAAAGCATATGATCAACTGTTCATAAATATGAATGGTTATAAGAATCGTATGGAAATGTCTAGGGAAGCTATAGCTGATCGTGGTATATGGACAGCAAAGAAAAGATATATCCTTAATGTCCACAATAATGAAGGTGTACAATATGCCGAACCAAAACTTAAAATCATGGGTATTGAAGCTATTAAGTCTTCTACACCTGAGATTGTGCGCGGTAAGTTTAAAGAAGCTTTTAAGATTATCATCTCCGGAGATGAAAAGCAAACCCAAGACTTTATCCAAACGTTTAAGAATGAGTTCAAAAGTCTTCCTGCCGAAAGCGTATCGTTTCCGCGTGGAGTCACGAACATTACGGAATGGAAAGACCGGAAAATGATCTATAAGAAAGGTACTCCTATTCATGTGCGGGGTTCTCTCTTATACAATAAGTATCTAAAAGAATATCACTTAGAAGAAAAATACGAGCTTGTAAATAACGGTGATCGTATTAAGTTCTGTTATCTTAAGTTACCTAATAAGATTCGCGAAAATGTTATTGCATTTCCTGAGCATTTGCCAAAAGAACTTGGAATAGATCGATATATAGATTACGATCTTCAATTTGATAAAACTTTTGTTGAACCATTGAAAGCTATCCTTGATGCGGTAGGTTGGAATGTTGAAGATCAAATGACACTGGAAGAATTCTTTGGATAAACGGTTTACTTTTACAAAGAACTATGATATAATATACAAAATGGAAAAGGATTGAATATGTCTGAAAATTGGGTACAAGATATTAATGATATGCATCGTAAGTTTGGAGTCCATGATTGGGTTTCGAAACAACTCGTTGCTGGCGATAAAGAAAAACTACAAGAATTTTTAAAGTTTAGAATTAAATTTTTACAAGAAGAACTTGGTGAAACAGCTAATGCTGTAGACGTAAAAGATCCTGAAGAAATTGTCGATGGATTAATTGATCTATGTGTTGTGGCTATTGGTACTATGGATGCCTTTGGTGTTGATGCACATAAAGCTTGGAATGAGATACATAATGCAAACATGTCTAAAGAATCCGGTGTCAAAGAATCCAGACCAAACCCACTCGGCTTGCCAGATCTCATCAAGCCAGATGGATGGAAAGGCCCAGAACATGGCGGCAACCACGGGTATTTCACTAACACTTTTTAAAAGTGTATTTGATAATAAAACTCACGAACGAATGGATTTTAAGAACTTCCATTCGTTCGAAACTGCGTTATATAAACTAGCCGAAAGACCATTTGCATCTAAGAAAGATGCAGTGCTTATGTCTCCAGCTACATACTTATCTGATACAACTCGTGCTAATGCTAATGTAGTTGAATGGTCAGGCTGGTGTGCGGTTGATGTTGATGATTTTGAATGTGGTGGTAAACTAAAAGAAGTATTAGCCGAAAGGTTTGCTCAATATCATTATGTTTGTTATAGCACAGCAAGTAGTACAAAGGCTAACCCTAAATTTAGATTAGTCTTTCCTCTTACATCATCAGTTCCTGTAGATAACATCAAACATTTTTGGTTTGCACTTAATAGCGAGCTCGGTGATCTAGCAGATAAGCAAACTAAAGATCTTAGTCGAATGTATTATGTCCCTGGTGAATATGCTAATGCTTACAACTTTATCTTTAATCATGTTGGCGAATACATTGATCCTATTAAACTTATGAGGAAATGGCCTTATGCTGAAAAAGCAAACCTCAATAACTTCTTTGATCGATTGCCAGAAGAAATGCAAAGACAAATCATCGAACATCGTAAAGGAAAAATGGATAACACTAACGTGGTGTGGTCGTCCTATCGTGACTGTCCCTTCTTCCCTCGTCAACTCGAGTCAGAATACCGAGTCATAAATAAAACCGGTTGGTATCATAAGATGTATCAGATTATGGTAGCACTTGCCGGTAACGCAGTAAAAAAACAATATCCAATTACTGCTGCAGAAATTTCAAAGCTATGTCGTGAATTCGATATGGAAACAGGTAATTGGTATGAGAACAGGCCAATGGATAAAGAAGCAGATCGTGCACTTGAATATGTCTACAAAAATATGTAATTTCTCCTTTACATTAAGTGAAAAGTGTGGTATAATAAATCTAACAATGGAGTAAGGTATGAAAGAATCTCTTAAATTTCTTCAGCGATGTGCTGAAATACAAGTCAAAAAATCTAATGATTATCAAAATCCAAATTCACGTGTAAAGCAAGCTGATTACTATCCACGCGGTTGTGCTACTCTTCTTGATACAATGTATGCTAAAGTTCTTCGTATGCAGTCTGTACTCGAAGCTATGGAACATGATCCTAACTATGAACAAAACTTTGAATCACTCGAAGATTCATGTGTTGATCTTGCTAACTATGCTTCTTTCTTTGCTGCTTATATGAATCAAGGTATTGAAGGTCAAGATGGTACTCGTGATATGTTAAACCGACCAGCAAAATTTGAGGTAACTCTTGATGAAACTAGCGATTGATGATATTGGTGGCGAGGTTGTTAAAGAAGATGATCGCTACGTAGTAAAAGATAATAAGCTACTTAATAATCTTGTTGTAAGTAGTACTGATCTAAAAGCAAAGATGAGCACTTCAGGTCACAGCCATGCTGGTCAAGAAGAAGTGTATTATTTTGTTAAAGGTTCTGGTAAAATGGAACTGGATGATAAAACAATCAATGTTAAAGCCGGTGATGTAGTTCTTATTGAAGATGATGTATTCCATCGCGTGCATGCGGGCCCGCGAGGATGTTATTTTGTTTGTGTATTTGATGGACGGAGGACACATTGAGGATAGGATTTACTGCATCAACATTTGACTTACTTCATGCTGGTCATATTAGCATGTTACGAGAAGCAAAATCGCAATGTGATTATTTGATTGCTGCTTTGCAAGTAGATCCTACTCTTGATCGTGCTGAAAAGAATGCACCGGTACAAAGTGTTGTTGAAAGACAAGCACAACTCGCTGCAATAAAATATGTCGATGAAGTCATTATTTATTGTACAGAAGCGGATTTAATTGATATAATAAACATGTATCCAATTAATGTTAGGATACTTGGTGAAGAGTATAGACAGAAAGATTTTACTGGTAAAGATGAATGCCGTAATCGTGGTATTGAACTTTACTTTAACAAGAGAGATCACAGGTTTTCTACCAGTGATTTAAGAAAGCGAGTATCAAATGCAAATGGGAGTTAAGGATGTCAGACAACATTTTATTGCAGAACTTGAAAGCGAAGCCTTTACAGTCGACAAAACTGGACAAAACACAATTGAGTTGCTTGGCGCTTCATTTATCGCAGACGAACCCGCCATCTTTGGAGTTCCAAGTGACGAATACATCACAGCCGAATTGGATTGGTACCTTTCTGGTAGTACTAACATTAATGACATTTACCGTCGGCCTGAGTATCCTGTTGATAAACAACCCCCAGCTGCTTGGCAATTTGCTGCAAATGATCATGGTGAAATAAATTCTAACTACGGTCATCTGATTTTTAGTGATATATATTATAGGCAGTACGATAATGTACTTACAGAATTACTTGAAAACCCTGATTCTCGTAGAGCATCAATGATTTATCAAAGGCCATCTATATGGACAGAGTATAATGAAAATGGTAAAAGTGATTTTATATGCACTAATGCTGTCACTTATTATATCCGCAATGACGAGTTGCAGTGTGTCGTACAGATGCGCTCAAACGATGTCGTGTTCGGATATAAAAATGACTATGCTTGGCAGCTTTATGTTTTAGAAACGCTTGCCAAAGATCTAGATGTCAAGCCAGGGTTTATGGTTTGGCAAGTACAAAATCTTCATGTTTATGAAAGGCATTTTGATCTTGTTAAATAAATGGGACCTCCGCTATCTTAAGTTGGCCGAAGAAGTTTCTTCTTGGTCAAAAGATCCTTCAAGTAAAATTGGAGCAATTGCTGTTGGAAATAAAGGACAAGTCTTAGCTCAAGGTTATAATGGTTTTCCACGAGGTGTAATTGATAAACCAGAATATTACCTCGATCGTGAAACCAAATATAAGTATGTCGTTCATGCAGAAATGAATGTCATATATAATGCTACATACAATGGTGTATCACTTGATGGTGCTACTATGTATGTAACAGGTCTGCCCGTTTGTTCAGATTGTGCAAAGGGTATAATTCAAGTGGGCATTTCTCGTGTAGTCATGTATGAAAGATTAACTCCACTCAAATGGATTGAATCATGGAAGACTACTTCAGGAATGTTTGACGAAGCAAACATAAAATGGGAGTTTATCAATGTCAGCAACTCAGGAATGGATTAAGCAAAAATTTCAAGAAGAAGGATTAGGCTATGTTGAGTATAACAATAGGCGATTAACCAATGAAATTCTAGAGTTACAAGATAGAATAAAAAGACTTGAAACAGATATGGCATATACACAAAAAATTAGGTTTGTAGCAGAAAGTCCTGAAGAACAGAAGATCTATGATCTGAAAGAGTAAATCCATACAGTAAGTGATTATGAATGCACACCAGAAGGTGTTACTATATAGATGGAATATTGTTAGTATATTATAACAAAAAGTATGATTCGGTGAAATAACAGTTTACTTTCGATCATATATATGTTATAATATACTACAAAATGGTGAAGGAAATAGATAATGAAAATAGGTGTGATCCTCGGTAGAGGTGTTGAAGGTGTAGGACTTACTAAGAATGTAGTTGAGTTTCAAAAGCTTTTCCCAGGTGTCAAAGTATTTGCCACTATTGATAAGCTTTGGCCACGTATGAACTCTATGCCATTTGAAAAAAGTTTCTTTCGTGGTGCTGATTGGGATATTATTAGTAAGCCAGCTAAAAAGTTTCCAGATCTTATGACATGCACAGAAGTCATTGATCAAATCAATGAGCTTGATATGTGTATTGTTTGGAGTGTTCCATCAAAGTCTCATCCGGATCAGATGGTTGATAACTTTGTAAAGATGCTTGAACATATTAAAGTTCGTAAGTCTCTTATTCAGGTTGATCATAAGATTCATTCTATTAATCGTAATGCGCAACTTAAAGAAATTTGTGAACGGATGGATGTCCTTATGTGTCATTCAACTGAGAATGCATTTGGCAAATGGGTTCGTAAGAATGGAATCAAAACTCCACTAACTGGCATGGGCGTAGGATTTAATTTCAATAAAGATTATTGGAAACCTATTGAGCAACAAGATACACGATACATTCGATGGGTTGGCCGTACCGCAATGTGGAAAGGTCCAGATGTTATGATTGATCTACACAATGATCATTTTAAACAGGCAGGATTTATTACAGTATTGGAAGGTTTAGAAGCATCGATCCAGTATCCATTGGTACTATATAAGAATCCAAAGGAAATGAAAGATCGTAGAGAAGTCATTAACTATTTCAGGCCTGAAAAAGGCATTGACAATAATCTTACGCGTGATCCTGTTTATGGCTCAGAAAATACTAATAACGGTGCTTATCTGTACTCAGCATATACACATTCAGAAATGATGGATCGCATGAGTAGCGGTGCCTTTGGTTCTGATCTTATGTACTTTAAAGAAAATACTTATGGTGATAACGTAGAGTATTGTCATACAGATTCATTTGCTGCTGGAGTTATTCCAATCTTTCATAAACATTTTTGTGATCATGTAATACACCGTAAGATTGGTGATCCTATTAGTCAATGTAAAAATACAGGCACTATTGGTATCGATGCAACTAATGCCGGTGAAATGGTACAGACTATGAAAGTCTTAGCAAATAACAATGATATACGTGAAGACTGGCGTAATCAAATGTTTGAGTTCTGGAAAGATCACTGCGATGCTACGATCATATATAATGATATAATAGAAAAAACACTCAACTATAATGATGTTGAACAACAAGGCTTGGAGGCTTTCTTCACATGAAAATAATGATTACTGGATCAAGTGGATTTATCGGCAGCCACTTAAAAGAACACTTTGAAAAAGATGAACACGAAGTTATTGGCTGGGATCGAAGAGCTGGCAAAAATATTCATGATTTTAAATTAGAACCAGATACTGATTTTGTAATACATCTTGCAGCTGATGCAGATGTTCGTCGTAGTATTGAAGAGCCAGATGAATATTGGCATAATAATGTAACACCTACCACTAAAATTCAACATATGTGTTATCACTCACGTGTACCATTATTGTATGCTTCATCATCATGTATTCATCAATGGCATTTATCTCCGTATGGTATTAGTAAAAAAGTAAACGAAGAAACTGCACAAGCAGGTCAAGTTGGCTTAAGGTTTACTACTGTGTATGGTGATGGCGCTCGGGATGCTATGTTTATTGGTAAGCTTATGAGAGGAGACTTGAAATATGCTACAAATCATATTAGAGATTTCATTCATGTTGATGATGTTATACATGCTATTGAACTTATAATGTTAAAAATTACTGACACTCATTTATTTCCAGAGTGTAGTCTTAGACCGGCCTATGATATTGGAACCGGTAAAGGAAATGTAGTATCTGACTTAGCTCGCATTCGTTTCCCAGGTGTAGATCATAGATCAGGTGATCCTTGTGAAGCTCAAGATAATACTGCCGATCTTACAGCAATGAAAGAATTAGGATTCGAAGCTAAAGTAGATGTTGTGGAATATTTAACACCATGAATTATGCAAGTATAGTTCCGCTTATTGGTGGTGAAACAATCGCCATGCAAAACATCTTTAATAAAAAACCGGAGTATATTGTAAGCTATGATGGATTTCAAGCAAATGATACTCACCTCGTTGAGTACTATCAAAATAAAGTTCCCTACCATCTTATTGGAGATGGTAGGCTACCTGATTTACCTAGTGTTGATGTTGTTAATACCGTTTGCCCTTGTGCTGGGCTTAGCAGTCTTAGCCCTTCAGCTAGCAGCGATGCTAGTGCTAACGATTGGATGCGTACCTCGGCAAATTATGTATTGGAGTCACTCCAACCTCAGGTATTCTGGGGCGAAAATGCACCGAGACTCGCTAGCAAAATGGGAGAGCCAATCGTACGAGATCTTAGAAAAATCGGGAAAAAGTTTGGATATACTTTCTCGATCTATAAAACAAAATCGCTTCTTCATGGATTAAGTCAAACACGAGATCGAACATTTTATTTCTTTTGGAAAGGTGATAAGGTGCCGATGTTTGAATATATAAAAAGAGAGCATGAAAAGATTGAAGATGCTATTCGTTCTGTTGAACGTAAAGCTGATGATCCCATGAATATATTAACTAATAGTAAGACACCTTCAGAAGATCCTTATTACAAATATGTTTTAGAAGAAATTGAAGGTGGTATTAGTCATAAAGAATTTTCAGATAAGATTACTAAGTCTGCAAATCTTTTTGATTATATTGAAGCTCATGGTCCTAAGTATGATGTAGTCGGTAAGTGGATGTCAAAGAAAGGCTTTGATAATCAAGCTGGTCGGTGTGATCGCATGTATAATAAACTTAAAGATGGGTTTAATATCATGAGAAAAGGTACAGAAATTCCTAAAGATTATATTGGAGCATTTGTAGGACATCTACCTCATAGCCTTACACATCCGGATGAGGATAGATATCTTACTATTCGAGAAGCAATGGAAGTTATGAAGCTTCCACGTGATTTTGTATTACAAGGTGGTCTACGAAATTTGAATCATATATGTCAGAATGTACCAGTGACAACTGCTATGGATATGGCAGAACATGTTCTTAAATTTTGTGATGGTAGACTCGATAACTCGATGATCGATACGGACTTTTTAGTTCAAGATAATAAATCACGTAAAATTGATTATGAAAAAAGTAGTGTACATTTAGATGAATTTATGGTATAATAGTATCATAATGTCGTAAGGAGATATGTTTTGAGTATTATGGATAAACTAAAAAAGAATAGTAAAGTAAAAGAAACTTCTATTCTTTCTGAATCTAAATTTTTCAATGAGAAAGATTTAGTATCAACACCAGTACCAATGATGAATGTAGCATTGTCTGGTTCTATCGATGGCGGATTAGCACCCGGTCTTACTGTGCTTGCTGGTCCATCCAAACATTTTAAGACTTCCTTTGGTCTTATTATGGCAAGTGCATATCTTAAAAAATATAAAGATGCAGTTCTTCTTTTCTATGATTCAGAGTTTGGTTCACCACAAGCATACTTTGAACAATTTGAAATTGATACTTCACGTGTATTGCATACACCAATTACAAATGTAGAAGAACTTAAGTTTGATTTGATTGGCCAGCTCGAAGGTTTGGATCGTAAAGATAAAGTTGTGGTTATGATTGATTCAGTTGGTAACCTAGCATCAAAGAAAGAAATGGATGATGCCATTAACGAGAAGTCAGTAGCTGATATGTCTCGTGCAAAAGCACTTAAAGGTTTGTTCCGTATGACTACACCATACTTGAACATGAAAGATATTCCTTTGATTGCTGTTAATCATACGTACATGGAGATTGGTCTATTCCCTAAAGCTGTAGTCTCTGGCGGTACTGGAATCTATTACTCTGCTGATAATATCTGGATCTTAGGTCGTCAGCAAGACAAAGTCGGTACAGAAATTAAAGGCTACCACTTTGTTATTAATGTGGAGAAGTCAAGGTATGTCAAAGAAAAGTCTAAAATACCTATTAGCGTGTCTTGGGATGGCGGCGTTCAGTCTCATAGCGGCTTACTCGACGTCGCTCTCGGCGGCAATTATGTTGCTAAGCCTAGTAACGGTTGGTACTGTCGTGTTGATAGAACTACTGGAGAATTGGTCGACCCCAAGGTTCGAGAAAAAGACACATTGGAACCCTCTTTCTGGGAACCAATCTTCAACGAAACTGATTTCGCAAGTTATATTAAATCCAAATACTGTATCGGAGCTGGAGCAGGTATTGGAGAGGAAGACTCCGAAAATGCAGCATAAAGAAAATGTAACTTATCAATTAGTTCCCGGCGATGACGGTGACCAACATTGGTTAGTTCGTTTTATGGATGGACCATATACTGAAACAGTTATTCAGTATGGTGCTATTTCTATTAATGAAAATGGAGCAGGTGTTATGAACTTCAACTTCTTTGTTGAATCATCGCCTGACTCTGAACTGACTTCAGAAGATATTGGTTTACAAGAATGGGCTGGTGATGTATTACAAGAAATACTTCGCCAAGGTATTGAAGATGGTAGTACACAAATGACGGATAAAGAAGAATGAAAATATTAGTCTTTGGATTATCTGGTAGTGGCAAAACAACCCTTGCTAAACCATTTGCAGAATTGATTAATGGTATTCATATTAATGCAGATGATATACGTAAAAAATATGATGATTGGGACTTTAGTATGAAAGGTAGACATCGACAAAGTTTACGAATGGGACATATTGCCGATGGTGTTGTAATGGCTGGTAAAATAGCTGTAGTCGATTTTATTTGTCCAACTGCAGTTACTCGAGATTGGTTTAACGCAGACTATACTATTTGGATGGATACAATAAAAGAAAGCCAATATAAAGATACAAATGCTATATTTCAAAAACCTGATATTAAAGATATTAACTATCATGTCAATACGTGGTTTGATGATACACATACACAATTAGTCGATATTATAAAAACTTATATGGAACGTAATAATGCAAGCAAATCTTGAACAGACAATACTAAGAAATTTACTGACTGATGAAAAGTATATGCGTAAAGTATTACCTTTCATTAAGCCAGATTATTTCCAAGGTGTCTATCGTATATTATTTAAAGAAGCCGGTAAGTTTGTTGGTAAGTATAATAAACTACCGAGTGCTGAAACATTTAAGATTGAGTTAGATCAATCTGACATGCTTGGTGGAGAACAATATAGTGTTGCGGTAGATATATTACCGCAATTGTTTTCAGAAGAAAAGATTGATGATACATGGTTAATTGATACCACAGAAAAATGGTGTCAAGATCGTGCAATCTATAATGCTGTTATGGAATCCATTTCTATCATCGATGGAAAGCATGAATCATTAACCAAAGGTGCTTTACCGGATCTCTTATCTAAAGCTTTAGGTGTGGCCTTTGATACTAATGTAGGCCACGATTATATTGAAAATGCTGATGAACGTTTTGAATTCTATCATAAAGAAGAAAATCGTATTCCATTTGATCTTGAATACTTTAACAAGATTACTAAAGGTGGTGTTCCAAATAAGAGTTTGAATATTTGTCTTGCGGGTACAGGTGTGGGCAAGTCATTATATATGTGTCACCTTGCTTCTGCTAACCTTGCTGCTGGTTCTAATGTTTTGTATATCACAATGGAAATGGCAGAAGAAAGAATTGCTGAACGTATTGATGCTAACTTATTGAATGTACCTATTGATCAACTCGAAAATCTATCAAAAGATATGTTCTCTACTAAAGTTGCTGACCTACAACGTAAGACAAATGGTAAGCTTATTGTAAAAGAATATCCAACCGGCTCCGCTCATTCAGGCCATTTCCGCGGGTTACTTAATGAATTGAAATTAAAAAAACAATTTGTTCCTGATATAATCTATATTGATTACTTAAATATTTGTGCATCATCTCGTATGAAAGCAATGGGAGGATCGATTAATTCATACACTTACATTAAAGCAATTGCTGAAGAGTTACGTGGTCTTGCGGTTGAGTTCAACCTACCGATCTTCTCTGCAACGCAAACGACTCGTAGTGGTTTTGGTAACTCGGATGTTGGGCTTGAAGATACCTCCGAGTCTTTTGGATTACCCGCTACCGCGGATTTAATGTTTGCTTTAATATCTACCGAAGAGCTTGAAAAATTGGGTCAACTTATGGTCAAACAATTAAAGAATAGATATAATGACCCTACCAATCATAAACGGTTTGTTGTTGGTGTTGATCGATCTAAAATGAGATTGTATGATGTTGATGAATCAGAACAAACATTAACTCAAGATCAAGATACTCCAGTGTTTGATAACTCAAATAGTGGAGAAAAAATTAAATCAGAAAGGTTTGAAGGTTTTAAGATATGATATACAAAGGACCCGGAATAAGCACTTATTGGGGAAGTGATGAGCATGTAAATAGACGAGCAGAAGTTATGCATGATGAAGAAGCCGGCTATTATGTTGATATGTATTTTGATGGTGAGCTAGTAGAAACAAGACCTTTATACAAACACAGTGAAAGATATGCTGAAGATTGTGCTGAAAATTATGTAATGGGAATTAATGATGCAAAGTAGATTAATTAGTTATAGTAAACCACCGGAGGATCTCTATGTCGGTAACGATGTCCAAGAACTTATTGCGTACGCAGCCCGTGTCTCGAATCCCTCGAACCAAGATAACACCGAAACCTCGGAAAAATTACTACGATATCTCATTAGAGAAAAACACTGGTCGCCATTTGAAATGGTTAGCGCTTGCTTAGAGGTTACAACAACTCGAGATATTGCACGGCAATTATTAAGGCATAGATCATTCTCTTTTCAAGAGTTTAGCCAAAGATACGCAGATCCAACTCAAGATCTACAATTTAAATTTAAAGATGCTAGGTTACAAGATAATAAGGATCGTCAAAATAGTATTGAATTAGCTGATATGATGGATAGCGATCAGAGAGTTGATTTAGAATTTAATTGGTTACAAAAACAAGCGGAGGCAACAAATGCAGCAAAAAAATCTTATCAATGGGCAATTGAAAATGGCATTGCGAAAGAACAAGCTCGTGCAGTTCTTCCGGAAGGTATTATGGAATCCCGCCTCTACGTCAATGGGACCATTAGGTCATGGATCCATTATATCGGATTACGTTCAGGTCATGGGACACAGAAAGAACACATCGAATTAGCTAGATCCTGTGCTGAATCTTTAGAACCTATCTTTCCTATGATAAAAGAATTCTGTAATTAAATGAAAAAAAATACATTTAAATGCATTTTAGGGGTGTACATTTGCTGAAAACTGTGGTATAATAGATCTATAAAATGGAAAAGGAAGAGGAGTCCTTAATGTCAAAGCCAATCTCAAATGCAGCTTTTAAGCGTATGGTAAAATCACTATCCCCAGAAAAGCAGCAAGAAGTTATCAGTAGAACACTTCGGGTTATTCCACATTGGTTGATGGAAGAAGTTGCTCGCCCAATGCCAAATGAAAAAGTTATTAAACATTTGGAATCACGGCTTAAGCAAGCTCGGTTAATGTGGTCTTCTATTTTAGTAAACCGCCATGCTTAAAAGTATTTTTATTTTAGGATGCACAGCATCTTTTATAGGTGGATTCGTTACTGGCGAATCTGCCTTTGCTGGTGAGGCAAATGCAGCAGCTTTTCATGCATCATACACAGAACAGAAGTGTTTAGCTGATAATATTTATTGGGAAGCTCGTAATCAATCAACGAAAGGAATGATCGGTGTCGCTCTTGTCACTCGCAATCGTGTTAATGATACTCGTTTTCCTCACTCATATTGTGAGGTTATTAAACAAGGACCTGAAAGACCATCTTGGAAAAACAAAAACAATATGGTCCCATTGCGCCATCGCTGTCAATTTAGTTGGTACTGTGATGGGAAGTCTGACAATATTCCTACTGTTGATCTTGACATTTATGAGTTTGCTCGTACCATCGCTTTTAAGATCTATAATGGACATCTTACAGACTTCACCGTTGGCGCTACTCATTATCATGCCGACTACGTAAAACCGGCGTGGGCTAAATCTAAAACAAAAACTATTATTATTGATGAACATATCTTTTATAGATGGGAAAGACCAAATGAAAATAGACTACAAGTTCAATGAAGGTAACCTAATACAAGAGTTTCAAGAGTATATTGATTCCACGTATGATTCACACTACTCAAAAGATAAGTTCCAAGCCACCGAGTTCATTATTGATGGTGGCCATGGAACAGGCTTTTGTGTTGGTAATGTGTTGAAGTATGCGCAACGTTATGGCAAAAAAGGTTCTAACGATGACGCCCGGAAAGATCTAATGAAAGTTCTTCATTACGCGTTAATTCAACTATATGTTCACGATCAAGATTGTGTTTAGCCCAGAATATTCTTTCTTTAATATCTGCACATTTTTTATCTAAATCTGTTCGCGGCATATGAACATAGATACTATTTTCGTATGTCCATCCGATAAACAAAGAAAAAAGAAATATCAGAATAATGGTAAAAACAAGTATCATATTGATGTATACATTACGTAAATAAATGCTCCACATCCTAATATCATTGCCATTAGGATTATAGCTATCATTTTCATTTGTTCTACAAATTCAGCTTGTTCTCTTAATTTTTCTCTTTTAATACGAGCCATTTCTTCTTTATGTTCTTGTATTCGCTTTGCTCTTTCATCAACAATTGTTTGCCACGTATTCGGACCAAAGCGCATATTAATCATGTTTTTCATTTCTTGCATTTTTTCTTGTGCAAGTTTAGCATCAATCATTTCTTGCGCTACACTTTTAATTCCAAACTGGTCACCTATTGTTACTCCAGACTTTTTTGATCGTTCAGCTTGAACTTCATCATGACCGCGAAACAATCCGTCTACAGCACCTGCTATCTCACCAATATCCTTGGCTGTATCGATATTAGACTTAATAAAATCTACGCTAGCTTTTAATAGAGATATCCCTGCTAAGGTCTCTGCAATCATTGCGATTTATCCTTATATAAGTTATGGATAAATGTAGATCACCTTTGCATATTATTATTCGCTCCCGTAACTATTTATAAAAAATGGTGTACTTATTCTGAATTCTGTGGTATAATAATAATATAAATAGAGTTGAAGATGTTAGATGGTAGACAGGACTCGGGGGCAGTACCCGACGGCTCCACCAATATCCACCTAAGGGTGTATGCTTATGGGGCCGAAATAGGATCGACTGATGCTGGAGTCTTCGAAGAGTAAATGCAAATGATAACATTGCACCTACAGGTTACGCCTTAGCGGCATAGCACTGATGAGCCCGAAGGAGCTTGGAAACAGAATCCTTCAACTTATTTTTATAGGAGAAATCATGCCACCACGTAATCATAGTAACTGGACCAAAACTCCCGCAGTTGAATATATTAGTAGCGAATGCTACAACAATCATGAGATTTATCTACGTGAACAAGAAGAAATTTTTTCAAAGGTGTGGGTTCCTATGTGCCACATCAGCGAAATGTATAATAAAGATGATTTTCGTACTACACAAATCGCAGGTCAAAACGTAATTGCATGGAATACTGGTGATGGTATTAAAGCAGCATACAATCTTCAAATACAATCACCAGCCGGTAACTTTCATTTAATTCATAAAGGATGCGGAAAATATTTGCACTGTGAAGTCAAACATGGCGGAATGGTATGGGTAACACTTGATCCTAATCCTACACAGTCTGTAGATGAATGGACAGCTGGTGCATTTGATTGCATTGCCGATGCCATTGACACCGAAGAGATGGAAGTATTTCATTACCATAAAGCTGTTATAGATACTAACTATAAACTATGGCATGATACTAATAGTGAATTCTATCACGACTTTATGCATTATTTTAATCGAGTGTCAGGATTCAACGATGAGTATTTCGCTAGAAAGAATATTCCTTTTGATAATGGTCATGTTAATGTCAGTAGCTTTACTGTTAACTATGAAGAGTATGACGGATTTGAAGATCGCGGGGAACTATCTTTTCCCAATCTGCCACCCAACCAGTGGTACATGGTCGATCTCTTCCCAGGCTTTAACTTCAACTTACGGGGTTCCGCATATCGTTCAGATTCGGTAACACCACTTGGACCTAATAAAGTACTTATTGAATTTAGGGGATATGGTCTACGTAAAGATACAAAAGAAGAAAGACAAACTAGAATCAAACACCATAATTCTATTTGGGGACCATTCGGTCGTAACCTACATGAAGATTTGATTGGTGTTGCAGGTCAAGGTACCACAATGAGAGAAGGTACCGAATCAAGAAACATTCTACATGGCCGCCATGAAAATTCTACAATTCATGATGAAGTTGGAATGAGACATTACTACGAAGCATGGGGGAACATGTTGGGTGTAAGTCCAATGAATCCTTTACAGATGGAGCTAGGTAGAAAAGCTGCATGACCCTTGGAGATAATCATGAAAGATTATGAAACTGAAAAGACTTTTAGAAAGATAGATAAATTTGGTGCACAGCTATTAGTTGGATTTGTACTTACTATTGGTTTACTAGTAGGACTAAATGTAGCATTTGCAGGACCGAATGACTATACACCACCCGCTAAAGAAGCACCTACGTGGGTTCAAAAACCTGTACAATGTGCATCACCAGAAGCAGTGTTTGAACGAATAGATGGTGATGGGCTACTGCCACTATTTTCTACTACAGGCAATGCTCGAGTTGAAGATGAAATGTTCGCGTTACCATACGGATTCTTTTATAATCCGGATACTGGTTATTGGTTGTTTGTAGAATTCTTTTCGCCAACATCAGCGTGTATAATTGGCGTTGGCGAAGGAGTAGATTTTGATGTTTCAGGAGAAGCAACAAAAGCACCGTATTAAAATGTAATATATAATTTAACAACAACATTTATTTGAACCAAAAACTGAAAGTTAATGGGTAAACATTACTAAGGATGATTTTGACACAAAATTTTCTACATTATTACTACAATGAAAATGAATACTAGGAAATACTACTAACTTATTAAATTCAAA